>Ga0315277_10000652_pt1 | contig 54376 bp, 35 predicted proteins | sample YL17G05_15_MG_FD_203695 | JGI IMG/M metagenome (GOLD analysis project Ga0315277, IMG submission 203695) | Sediment microbial communities from Yellowstone Lake, YNP, Wyoming, USA - YL17G05_15 | ecosystem: Environmental > Aquatic > Freshwater > Lake > Sediment | place: USA: Wyoming | collected... | reverse complement strand
CTGACGCGGCGTCTCTGCTTGCATAATCGCTATTTCCCGGTGTTGGATGACATCGTTTCTGTCGTCGAGGGCCTGTTCGAGACTTGGTCCAGGAGCAGCTCAACGCTACGGCGGTTATGCGCAATTGCTTAAGTCGTCGTGTTTAGTTGAAGAGTTGCCGCGCACGCAAGAGCACCGGGATCGGCGGGAACGATTCCGTATAGCATGGCGGCGACCATGCTACCGAGCGCTAAGGACGCAGCCAGACCCAGGATTATGCCGGCAGCCGCAAGGCGTATTGTCTGGCGCAACACCATCCACAAAATATCGCCAGTTTGCGCCCCAAGAGCCATACGCACCGCGATTTCGCTGGTCCGCCCGGCAACTGTATAAGCCACCACGCCGTACACCCCTCCCGAAGCGAGAATAAGCGCCAGTGTCCCAAGCAAACTTGCCAGCAAGGCGATCACACGTTCGGTTACGAGCGACCGGCCAATTCGGTCGGATAGAGATTCGACTTGCACCGTAACCGTCTTGTCTATATCGCGCATGCGTAACAGGATTGCCTGGGCCATGGGAGCCAGAGGCGCTGAGGTGCGCACGGCGACGAGCAGGTTCCAGTTTTTCAGAAGCGCCGGCAGCAGCGCATATGGGACATAAGCGATGGGCCGGTTCGGCTCTTGAATGCGCCTGTACTTCGCGTCCTGTACGATGCCGACTATCTGCAATTTCCGGTGCTCAGCCGCGCCGCCCAGACTGATGCGGCGGCCGAGGGCGCTATCGGCGCCGAAGCAGGTGCGCGCGAACGACTGGTTCACGATGACCACTTTCGATCCGGCCCGATTGTCCTCCGCCTCGAACTCCCGGCCGGCCAGCAACGGAATGCCGAGGGTATGGAAGTACCCGGGCGATACGAGGATGGTGGCGGTCCAGATCTCCCCCTGCTGGAACGCGGGTCCGTCGTCGACGATGACTGTCCGGTTGATGTCACCGATGTCGTAACTAACCGGCGGTAGTGACGCAAGGCTCGCGGAAGCTACGCCGGGCAGCGCCTGAATGTCCTCGATCAGGCGGGAATAGAAACGATGGAGTCTATCTTCGCTATATCCGGCGGAGAGTGGGTCGGGACTTGCCAGCAGAACGTTGCCGCGGTCGAAACCCGGATCCAGGGCCAGCAAGTGGTGGAGGCTGAAAGCGAACAGAGAGGCCCCCGTCAGCAGCACGAGAGACAGCGCCACTTGTCCAATCACGAGCGCTTTGCTCGCCCAAGCCCACCCCGAAGGGGCAACCACCCGGTTACTCCCGCGAAGAGTTGACTGTGAATCGAGGTTTATCGCTCGGATCGTGGGAGCTATCCCGAACAACAGTGCGCTCGCGACTATGGCTGCGCCGGTGAAAGCAAGGGTTGGCCCCCGGGGACTGAGATTGAGGTCCACCATCCTGCCACCCGCCGACAGTAACGCGATAAGGAGTGTACCCGACCACTTCGCGAACGCAAGTGCCAAAGCTCCACCCAGGCCAGCCAGCAGCAACCCCTCGGTTAGAAACTGCCGGATCAAACGGCCACGCGAAGCGCCAAGGGCCGTGCGAGTGGCAATTTCGGGTTCACGGCCCGACGCACGGGCGAGCAGCAGATTCGAGACGGTTGCGCAAGCCAGAAGCAACAAGACACCAACTAGCGCAAACAGAAGCCGCAAGGTCCGCGAGAACTGATTGCGCGCCGGCGAGAAACCGGTCCGGCCGTCGATCAAGTCCACCGTCTTCGACAGGTAAGCGAGGCGGTGGCGGGCGAGTTCGCCTGGTGCGACCATCGCCTCCAGTACATTTGGCCAGAACGCCTGGATTCGGCTGTTGGCCGCCTCGCGCGTGATTCCGGGTTTCAGGCGCCCCATGAAGTAGAGCCACGAGTTCATCGGCGCGCGCAGAATATCGGCCTTCTGTGGTTGGATGTCCGGCACGGCGGCAATCGGGATGATGATTTCGGGAGCCGTACCGGGTGCAACTCCAAAGAACCCTTCCGGCATTACTCCCACCGCGGTGAACGCCACCCCATAGATTCTGACGGTTTTCCCGATTGCCGCGGGCCCGGAGCTGAAGCGGCACTTCCGACAGGCATCGGTAATCACGGCCACGTGGCCGTCTCTCCCGCCCCCCTGCACATCATCGGCGGGTCCAAAAGTCCGGCCCAGTCGCGCCGCGACTCCCAGCGTCTCAAAAAAGCCGCCGGAGACCATGAGGACGTCGGCGGACTGACAACCGGCTGCCCAGTCGACGGGGAACCGCCCCAGGGCCCACACGAAGAGATTGGTGAAAACATCGCCGCCGCGCGCCTGGACCTCTTGGAAGACCGGGTAAGAAACGTGTGGGCCCCTGAGCCAGACAAGCTCCTGCGGTGCAGGAACGGGCAGGTTCTCCAGTTCCAGCGCCAAGATCACATTGAAAACCGCGCTGTTCGCGCCGATTCCGACGGCGAGCGTCAGCACAGCAAGGGCGGCGAAACCAGGGGCGCGGCGAACTTGCCGTAAGCCGTAGTGGATATCTTGGAAGAGATCTTCGACTATGGATTTCCACTTATGTTTCACAGCCGGTCTCCATAGCGCGGGCGCGCCTTGGGCGGACGCTCCAGTCCGACAAGCTCACGTCACGTATCTCATCCTCTTCCAGGCGTCGATCAGATGACGGATGTTCCGCCACGTCTGTTCTGTATCCTCCGTGATATTGTCCACGGGAGAAAGGATGAATCCGCTGCTGTTCGAAAGGAAGCGAAAGGCATTCGCCACAGATGCCTCGACCTCCTCTTGCGTGCCACATTCTATGGTGTGACACCCGTTCACCCCGCCCCAAAGGCAGAGTTTGCTGTTCGATTTCTCCTTGAGCAGTTTGAGGTCGATCCCTCCTCTCTGAAGCGGATCCACGCCGATATTCACATCGACTTTCAACTCGATCATGTCATCGAGGCGCGGCATAGTACCGGTCGTCATGATGTACCCGAATTTCACGCCCGCCTGGTGGCTCAGTTCGATATCTTTTTTCATAACGGGGCTAATAAAACGCTTATAGAGCCGCGGAGACCAGAAATCAGCGCTTTCATACCAGCCTCGTTTGATGATCAGATCTATGCCTTCGGCGAGGTACAGCTCCATCAGACGGCGGCTCCACGTGGCGATAACGTCGATCAGCTCTTCCAGCATCTCGGGCTGATCGTGGGTCCAATACAAGGGGGCGGTGCCGCCGCAGATCCACATCAAGGCGTCGCAGCCCACCACTTCGTATTGAGCCCCATAGACTGGCAGGTGCCGCAATTTGGCCCAGCGGTCCCGGCCACCACAGAGAAGCACGCCTTTCGCTTCCGCAAATCGCTTCATCTCCCGCGCCTGGGCGCGAAATTGCCGGATGTCCTCGTCGGATGGCGGTCGCATCAGATAGCGAAATTTTTCTATATCCGCCTGTTCGGTGACGAGGAATTTGGTAGAGCGTGGCGCCAGAAAATCATCGAACAGCGGAACATGGTCCCGGTACGGCCAATCCTCGGTTTGCCGCACACTCGCCGTCAGATCGCCGGCGGGGGTGTGGTAAACCCGGTGAAGGACGGGATACCTTTCATTTGCAGGCCTCTCTTTCCATTCTCCGATGCTAACGTCGGGGTGGAAGCGAGGAAGAATGCCTGGCATGTGTGCCACGGCATCGAGCCCAAGCTCTAATTGGCGCTCGACGAACTCGCATTCGTTCTTGCACCGGTCCCTCAATGCCGAAAAAATCATGAACGCACACGGTGCGTGGTCCGCAGCTTGAAAACTGAGCGCTGCCAGCATCCGCTCCCTTGATGTCACTGCCTCCTCCATTCGGCATCTATCTGTGTGACAGCGGAATCGTGTCACGCGTAGTGGGGCGTGCCATCCTTGATTCCACAGCACGTCGACGTCAAATATCGTGCGCCAGTTTAATGGGCTCCTATCCCAAAAGTGTAGCAGCGGAACGTGGTTCGCAAGTGCTTTTCCTTCAATGAATTCGGCCCCTCGCTCTTGGGGTGGGCCAACGCGTTCCTACGGGACTCGCGCCCCAGTTATGGCCCGGCCGTTCCCAGGCAACGTTGTTCCCCGGCCAGGGCGATCCCCAGCGGACCGCAAGGGCTGCCCCCGGCATCCAAGCCCCACGAATTGCTGTCCATGCCTCCAACGACCGTCGTATCGTGGGTCCCGAGGGGCTCCCCGCCAACCGCCAGCGTTCGGCAAGCACCTGCTGGCTCTTGGCTGAGATTCGCCTTCTTTGGAACTCGCTGGATCAACGTGGCTTAATCGCTGCTACACTTTTGGTAGACGAACCGTTTAATGAAGTAAGTGTTTCCCTGCTGCGACCGTTGCCCGAATGCGGCCCGGCCGCGCTGGTAAGCAAACTGCAACGAGCCGAAGGGCGGCTTGAAACGCCAAACGAACACAGCTTCGGTGTTTTTACGATCGATTACGGAATTCGTCTGGAAGAAGATTCGCACAAACAAGTCTCGAGTGAAATTGTGCCGTACCCGGAAGATGTTTATCAGGGTTGCCTGCTGAGTGGGATCGGGTTTCAGCCAAACTCGCGAAAGTTGATACTCGAACGCCGTCTCGGGACCGACTTTGTGCCGGTAATAGCCATTGATGGCCTTCAGGTCTGACTCGAAGCTCTTGCCGCCCTGATAGCCTACAGCCCACGGCTGGTATTCTCGGGTGTTGTAACCTACCTGGAACTCGGCCTGCGGGTTGTGAAAACCTTTTTTGAACAAGCGGTATTCATTGCGGAACAACGCGGAAGCGTTCCAGCGGTTGCGGAAATCCGTCTTCGCCGAAACGATGGTATGGTAACCGCGCACGGTCCAATCATGCTGGCTGAAGTACAGGTTGTTCTTCGACTCCAGTATCAGGCGTTGGACTAATCCGCCTTTGAACCAGAGAGTTTTAGACATGTCGCTGTCCAGCTCGCGGCGGTCATCGTCCTTGATATATCCGGTTGAGGCGATGTTGTCGCCGAAACGATCGCCGATGTGGCTGTAGCGAAAATGAAAATGGCCGGTAGCGGAGTCGTACGACGGGCGGAAGAACCCTGCCCAGATACCCTTACCGTAAAGACCATGGGAACGCGCGAGTTGACCCGTGTAGCCCCAGTTTCGGGTGAGGAATGCTGCTGTATCTATTCCAACCGATCCTTCGTTGCGTCCCGCGAAAGCGCGGTTTACGACCATGACGCCGAGGGAGGAGGATTTCAGGTATTGCCGCTCGACTCGCCCCACGGTGTAATTAGCGCGATCAAGCCCCGTGTGTCCGGGCGTCTCGCTCGGCAGGCGCGACTCAGCGACGATGAGCGTCGAATCCCAAGGGCCGGTCTTCGACATCAGCCGTCCACCGATATCGATGTCGGAAATACGGCGCGAGTAGAAAGTCTGAATGCGTTGCTAGAATTTCTGGTTGGTCTCCAGAAAAAAGGGGCGCTTCTCGGTCAGCCGGGCCTCGAACCGGGTGAGGTTTACGAATTCTTCGTCGCCTTCTATGGTCGCAAAATCCGGGTTGACGGTTACCTGCAGGGTGGTCTCCGGCCGGAAAGCGTAACGGGCATCGAGGCCCAGACTGCCTCGGAGCGTCGCCCCCTGCTGGTACTGGCCAAGGGTGTAGGGGATCAGGTCGTACGGCCGGGCGCCACCGCCCTTCAGGTCAAGTCCCCGGATTTCGCCACACTGGGAGACCCGAAAGATGTTTTCGACTGGCCCGTTCCACAAGCTCGTTTCCATCGTGCTTTGCCGAGAGCGGAGAATGTTGAAGCCCCATGTCCGGCCCCTGCCCGTCCGAAAACGCAAGGAGCGCAGCGGGATGGCGAACTCAGCGCTCCATCCATCCTTGACCTTCCGGGCAGCAACCTGCCAGACCGCATCCCACGTGGCATCCCAGATGCGCCCGTTGTCCTGCACAGTTCCGTCTGTCTGCGTGCCCAGGGGGTTAGTGGCGAAAAAGTAGCACGTACGGCTGTCGTGAAACGTATCGAGGAATACGACGATGGCGTCGTCAGGCATGGCCACGGGATCGCGGGGCGCCTGCGGCATGCGCACCTGGCCGTCGCGCTGGCCATGGCGCGCGATGATCTTGTCCGGCTGGTCGTCGTAAGCGCATACGCCAATATAGATGTAAGCGTCGTCGTACAGAAGATAGGCGAGCGTTTTCTGCATGGCGGGCTTACCCTTGTGCGGCTCGAACTGCATGAAGTTCTCAAGACGCGCCGCGCCGGCCCACTCGTCGGGCGATATGGCGCCGTCAATGGTTGGAGCCCGCTCGGCCTTAACGGCGGTGACCGGTGGTTGAGATGCCAGACAACCGAGTGCCAGACAACAGATACATATAATCGCAGAGCAGTGTTGCTTCATCATGAACAGTTCCGCTCGAGTGGTCTGGCCACGAGGCATCTGTCTAGCGCTTCTTCAACGTGATCGCTAGCTGGTTGCCGAGCGTGAAAAAGACCGTCTTAAGGGCTGGGTTCGTCGTTACGAGCTTTACGTACTCGGGCGAAGTATCGACGTTGTGCGCCAGGATGAGGCCGCCGGGTCTTACCAGCGGGAGAAGCTTATTGAGGTAGTCGATATACCCTTCCTTGTCGGCATCGATAAACACAATGTCGAGCGGTCCTTTCAACTTCGTGAAGTTCTGGTGGGCGTCGCCTTCGACAACCGTGACCACGTCATTAACGCCGGCCAGTTGGAAGTGCTTGCGAGCCGTTGCCGCGCGCCCCGAGTCTATCTCGAAGGTCGTGAGCTTGCCGCCAGTTTTCTGCAGAGCCAAGCAGAACCAGAGACCCGAGTAACCGGTCGACGTGCCAAGTTCTACCACCCTCTTTGCATCCGCAGCTTCGGCCAGCAAACGCAGCATGCGCCCGTCGGTCAACGGCACGTTCTGGAACATCTCTCCGGCCTTGACCATCTCGTCTTGAATGCTGAGTGAGGATCCGTTTCTCCGCATCATTCGCCGGCAAAGGCGGAGTAGCTGTATCGTAACCCCCTCGAGCGCCGGGACCGCCGCGACCACCGGGACCACCAGGCGGAAAAGGGCGACGTTGCGGAAAACAGAGGAGAGCAAGTACTGCAAGCAGCAGGCCTAGAAAAAAGAATTTCGTTCTATGCATTTTCAGCCCTCCTTCTAATACCGCGTGGGACGCGGGACGACACGAGTATGAAGCGTATCCGACGCGGGTGTGTGTTGACTTGTGCTAAAAAACTTCAACCGCCGCCTGTTGCGGGGGGCTGACGGGCGCGCTGGATGCATAGCTTGTTGCGCCACGGCTGCCGAACCGTAAATGGCGCTGGTCCCGGTCTTCATTCCGGTTGCTTCCGCCTGGCTGCCCTGGCGGCTTCAAGGCAGCGGCCGTAGTTTTGCTCGGCTGTGTACGGGGGCACGAAGACCGTGGCCAGTTTCAGCGGCAGGTAACCGGTGTTGATGATCTGGTGAGCTTCGCCTGCGGGAACCCACATGGCCACATCCGCGGTGATGGGCGTCTCGCCGCCGGCGTTCACGCAGACTCCCTCGCCCGAAACCACATAGATAAGCTCGCCGCGGTCGTGAGTGTGGCAGTCAGTTAGACCGGAAGGCGGAAGGATGGCGTGCGTAAACGTCAACTCCGGTACGCCACCTTTGTCTGGCGCGAATAACACCTTGATGCGGCGTGCATAGGGGGCCGGGATTTCCACGCCAGCTTCTTCCCATGCTCTAACAATTTTCATAGGTCCTCCTTCGGCATTTCAGACGGCATTCGGAAAGCAATCTTGCCTCTAACCCGGCCAGTCAGCCTACCGCCGGGTCAATGTTGTACTACGGACGCATGCTCGTGGTACTGGCCTTGCTGGTGCAGCTCGTTGTGCAACGTGCGGTGAACGGCGGTCAGCTTGAGCCGCATGCGCCTGTAAACCGCTTCCTCGGCATGCGTGCCCACGACATTTAGGTAGGCCAGCGCTCCCTCGATCTGGTCGAGCATGGTGACCGCGTCAAGCGCGGAAAAAAGGCGCGAGCCGTTCACGCTCACCATTACGGGCGACGAATGGGCAGTGATGATTTCCGGCTTGCCGGCGTAATGACCGCGCACCATGAGGGCCAGCCACGAACTGCGATCGACGCGCACCCGCCAATGGCCCGAGTCCTTGTTCGGATTCACCGATCGGCTCTCGCGGACCTCGCCGTTCACAACCAGTTCAACCTTGCTCATCGGCACCGTGACGCTGGCCACTTCCCAGGCCACATCCAGCATCCCGCCGCCGGTCTTAAGCGTTAACGCGCCGCCGGGCGGCTGTCCCCCGACGGTCAATTCCATCAACGGTCCGTAGGTCACGAAGGTGTGGCGCGCTCGCACCGCTTCCATCCAGGAGTTGTAGGTGAATTCGCGGCCGGCGGGAATGCGCGCGTAGGTCCGCACGGCACCGACCGCCGTTGTCGCGCCCATCTTATCGGTGCCGCCGACCGCGGCGATGAAATGGCCGCAGTTCAGGTAGCGATAGTAATCGGACAACGAATACGGATCGATGCCGTCGTAGAGGTTGTCCTCGGAGGTCATTTCCAGGGCATCCACGCATCCCGAGATCAGGGCGGCTGCATTCTCGGAACGTGGGTCGGGGAAGTGGGGAAGGACAACCAGCCCACCCTGCGCCCGGCATTGCTCGGCCCATTCCATTAAGAGCACGCCGACCGGGTCGCCCAGCGCGGATTCATCCGGGCCGCCCGAGCACATGGGCGCGATGATGTTTCCCTTGTAGCCGAGCAAGGAGATGTGGCCGAGCACGTGCTGCCGGTTCTCGGTGCCGACCCTAACGAGCCACTCACCGTCGCCGCCGGCTTCCCGTGAGCCAAAGGTCGTCTTGCCGTCGAAGTCGCCGACGTTGGTCATCATTTCGCCCCACTGGCTGGCTAGCAGGTTGATGATGTTCACTCCCTCGGCTGCTCCTTCCAACATCGCCGTCTGAGGCGACAGGAAGTGGACATGGGTATCCGCCGTCACCCAGCCTCGTTCCCGCCAGGGCAGCGCCTTTTCGATCGTCAGATCAATCGCTTCGGTGGAAGGTTCAACGCGGACGACCTTGCGAATGGGGCGGATCTCGAAGCCTTTGCTCACCTCCACGTAGACGTCGCCGATGGGCAGATCCACCAGCGTCTCTCCGGGGATATACACCGTGTTGTGCAGGCCGTGGTGCTGAAACTCCGGTGCATAATCCTCGAACCAGCCGCTATTCGGGTAGCGATGACGATCCACCGGCGCAAGGTGTTCGCCGCCAGCCCCGTGCAGGTGCAGCTTGACGGGCAGCAGCCTGCCGGAGGGCTTCTCGGTAATGCGGATGCGCACGCGCCGCGTCGCCGGTTGCAGCGGCGTCAGGCGCCCGCCGCCTGCCGGCCCGGCGCCGGAACCGGCAACCAGGTCCGCGACGGGAATCGTGAAACCGCCGGGGAGATAAAACCGCGCGTCGGGGTGAGCCGTGTATTCGACCAGGACTTCCCGCGCGGAGAGGCCGGGGAGCTGGTTGTTGTAAGTGGATGCCCAATCTTCATTCGGATAGAGTTTGCGGCGCTCGGCCGAGATCACCTGCCCCATGTCGAGCTGGATCTGGGCGAGGCGCCCGCGCGCATCCAGCCGCGGGTCAAATTCAGCTCCTTCCGGCAGGCGCAAAATGGCCTTGCGCCGCGTTTCCCACCGCAGAGGCTGGGATCGGGCCTGGCCGGCGGAGATGGCGGAGACGATCACCCTCTCCGATTTCGGCTCGAAGCGGATCGCCGCGATAGCCTTCTCCGGATGAGGATTCTCCCAGGCCCATAGCCAGTTGACCCATTGCCCAACGTCCGAAGCCGTGACCATGGTTTCCGCGTTGCCCCAGCTCTCGGCGTCGCAGTCAAGCGCGCCCGGCCGCGGGTTTCGCAGCGGAGCTATCGGCCGCGGCTTGTGCTGCGGCACGCACTGGAAGCAGTTCTCGCCCCACCTTCTGTGAAAGGCGCCGATCTGATGCCGGCCGCGGATCTCCAGCCGGCTTTCGGTTCCGTCGGTATAAACAACCCGGTAATCGGCGAGGTGTTGGCCCACCCGCCCCTCGCCGGGCATCGGACGGATAAGCCCGTAGGCATCCGCCTGCGGCGGCCCGAGGTCGGCAGTGTGCAGGAAAACCAGCCATCCGGCTTTCACTGCCGCAATCTGTTCGGTGAAGGGCCGGTCTAGCAGCGCAATGGGACGGTTGACCTGAAAAGGAATCCCCCAGGCCACGTGAAAACCGCGCGGGGCATGCGGAAGCGCCGCTTTCATTGCTTCGGACAATGCCGCGGCTGTGAGGCTCTCAAAAGCGGCGTTGCCCTTGACGATCACCGGCGAGAATCCGGGCGCCGCGGCATCCTCCCGCTGCCCGGCGGGCGCCGGCACAGCGCCGGCTAAAGCGGCTGCGGCACCTATCGACGATTCGAGGAACTGGCGCCTGGTGCTGCTCATGGCTCCGTCCTGGCGAGTCTTGATGCCGGATTCCGACTACGCGAGATCAGCGCAAAATGATCGGCCGCAGGGGCCGGACGTAAATGTTGCGGTAGGCCACGAATCCCTCGTCGCCCTGCAGCATAAGCGGATTCTCGGGTGCTTCGGGGCTATCTAATCCGGCGCGTGTGGGGCCGTCTACTTCGACGTCCTTCTGGATGGAAAGGCCGTTGTGCAGGACGCGTTTGAAACGGGCGTTTTCGATCTTCCGGCCGGCCGCATTGAACCGCGGCCCGCGAAACCAGATATAGAAGGACTGCCACTCGCCCGGGCGCCGCGCGGCATTGCGAGAAGGCGGCGAACCGCCGAATCCTTTGCTCCCGTCCCAGCGATGGTAAACCGCACCGGCATCGGAGGTGGTCATTGGCTCGTCCGAGCCCCAACTGTCGAAGATCTGGATCTCGTACAGCCCGTGCAGGTAGACACCCGAGTTGGATCCTTTGGGAATCATGTACTCGATATACAGTTCGATGTCGCCGAACTTCTTGTCCGTAACAAGACTGGCGGTGTCTCCGGCCGGCCCGTTCATTATGGTCCCGGCGGGCCGCGGCCCCGGAACCGCGGTCAGCCGCGTGGGCGCAACCAGGCGCTCCCAAAGGATGCCTGGGGTAGTGAACCAGTCGCAGCGGCGGCCGGGCGCGCCGTGCCAACCCGACAGGTCGCGCCCGTTCAACAGCGGCGTCCAGCCCGCTTCCAGCAGGAATGGCGGGTCCCCGTGCATCTCGCCATCGTTGAGAGCTTCGTCCTGGGCGAATACCGGCGCAAGCGAGATGCAGAAAAAGAACACGAGCAGTTTCTTCATACCTTCATGTACGGCAGCGACCACGGCTCGCGGTACTTCCTGCTGCACAGTTGGACGGCCGCATCGCTCCCTATCACCTTTCCCGCGGCGGCGTCCCACTTGATGCGGCTGGCGCTGCGTAAGGCAATGTTGCCCAGGTGGGCCGTGGCCGAAGCCAGCGAGCCGATGTTGATGTTGGAAACGGTCTCCGCGCGGGAGCGCACGCAGTCCAGGAAATTCCGAACGTGCGCCTGGCCGCCTTCGCTCTTGGCCTCGCTTATTTTCTCCACAACAAATTCGTGAGGCTCGAGCTGGTACTTGGCTTTGCCCGGGACGATCTGATAGCCGCCGTCACCCACGATCAGGCACCCCTCCGATCCAACGAAGGCCACGCCGGTGGGCCGGTTGTACAGGGTCAGGCTGGTGTTGGCCAGGTGTTCCCAGGTTACCGTGTGGTCCGGGTATTCGTAGGTGACGGTAAGCGTATCGGGTGTTTCGGTATTGTCATCCATGCTGTACTTTCCGCCCACGGCCACCACACTGGCTGGCGGAGCCGGGCCGAGCGCCCAGTACACCAGGTTGAACATATGGACTCCCCAGTCGGTCATCAGCCCGCCGCCGTAGTCCCAGAACCAGCGGAAATTGAAGTGAAACCGGTTGGCGTTGAAGGGCCGCCTGGGCGAGGGGCCGAGCCAGAAATCGTAGTCCACGCCCATGGGAGGATCGCTGTCCGGAGGTTTCCCCAGGCTGACCACCCAGTCGAGAAAACACCAGCAGCGCACGTGGCGTATGTTGCCAAGCCGGCCGGCGCGGACCTGAGAGATAGCCTCCTGGTAGTGAGCGCCGCTGCGCCACTGAGTCCCCAACTGGAACACGCGCGCGTGCTTCCGAACGGCGGTGGCAATGGCCTGTTCCTCGGCAAGCGTCAGCGCCATCGGTTTTTCCAGGTAGACGTCCTTGCCCGCCTGGCACGCATTGACGGCGGGCAGCGCGTGCCAGTGGTCCGGAGTGGCAATCAGGCAGGCATCTACGTCCTTGCGATCGAGAACGCGCCGGAAATCCTTCATCTTCTCCGGCGTCTTGCGGGAGACCCTTTGAACTACCTTGGCGGCGCGCTCGATCTGCGCGTCGTCGACGTCGCAGACAGCCAGGCAATCCACGTCGGGTTGCTCGACGAAAAAGCGCAGCACCTCGCGGCCGCGCTCGCCGCAGCCGATCAAAGCCAGGCGTATGCGGTCGCTTGGCGCGGACCTGGGAGCCTGGGCGGCCGCGGTCAAAGACCAGGCCGCCGACGCAGCCAAAAATGATCGCCGCGAAAGTTTCATTGTTCGCCTCCCGCGGAACGCGTGGCCGCGCGCCCGCTATAAGCGCCGTTCCTGATGGCTACCTCGCGCAGGAAGCCGACCCCGCTGCGGAAGCGCCGGTCGATTTCCTCGATCCCCGCCTTCTTGTGCCCCTTCAGGATAATCGGGGAGCACTGCTCGTAAGAGAGCGCGCCCTTGTAGCCGATTTCGGCGCAGGCCTTCATGAACGCTTCCCAGTTCTCGCGCCCCTCGCCCGGAATCAGCTCGTCGAACCCGTACGGCCCCACCAGCGACTGCTTGAACTTGATGCCGAGCGCGTGGCTGTTGACCATCTTCTTGCCGACGCGGCGGACGCAATCGGCAACATAGGCGTCGCCCTGGTACTCGAAGAGGGGCAGGTCCAGCGTGACCCCCAGGTGCGGGGAATCGATTTCCTCCACCATTTCCAGGCAATCCTGGAAGGAGTTGGTGAGCGGAGGGTGATTCTGGAGTCCGAGCACGACGCCGTGGTCGCCGGCGATCCGCGCCGCCTCGGCAATCCCTTTGCGCGCATGGTCCCACTGCCGCAGATAGTCGTCCTCGGTGGATACATCCAGGTTGCGGCTGTGCATGGCCGTATTGGAATAGCCCTGGCCGGCATGCTCGAACATGAAATAGCCGATCCAGGCGGCGAAGATGCGCATCACCTTGCAGTTCAGATCGTTGGCCAGTTTGCAGCACTCGCGCACGAACAGCAGTTCCTTGTCCTGGCGTTGCGCCAGGATGTGATCGGTCATCATGAAGTTGGTGGCCGCCCCGATGCCCGTCAACTCGATTCCCAGCGAGCCCGCCAGATCCACCAGGCGTTTGCGCCGTTCGGAAGAGAGGTCCATCGGGAATGCCATCGGCCGGTGCGGGAACACTTCCACGCCGTCATAGCCGAATTCCGCGGCGCGGCGCACCACGTCTTCGATGGAAAGCGTCGGGCCATCGTAGAAGTAAGCCGTGTAGGCAATCGAATCCACACTGAGTTTCATCGCTGCTCCTTTGCCGGCGGTGGGTGCGGCAGGCTGCCATAAGCAGCCTGTTCCGGCCAGGTCCGCTCACGTGTGAAGTGTAAGGGGGGCTTTTCCGGACGGGCAAGCGGAAGCGATGTGCTGTTTTTGTTGGAAACGGGCGGGGCATAACACTTCAGAACATGCCATTTCTTTGCCTTGGCGGGAGAGGACGGGTAAGCTGTGCCCGGTTTTCGGCGCATTCGTAAGCTCATAAGCATGTGGAGGCGTTGGAGATGACCAAAGCAACCGTTATCCTGGCTGTGCTGCTTACGGCCTTTCCGCTGACGGCCCAGCTTACGGTCGAGGAAACCAAGGAAGCTGTAATCGTAAGCTCGAAACACGGCCCCACCTGGAAAGCCGTCCTTGACAAGACGCGCGGTGGCGCCATAACGCATTTCCATTTGCCAGCGAACGGCCCCGACGTAACTGTGGATCGCTTCGGCGTCTTCTCGCTCTTTACTATGACCGCCAAGGGGCCCGAAGGGCGCACCCTGATAAAGAGCTGGCAAAGCCAACAGGGACGGGTGGACAAAGTCAAGGTCAGCGAGCGCGCCGGTTCCATCGATGTCGAGGTATTCGGCAAGTCCATTACGGCGCGCGACGAACAGATGACCGAATACCGGCAGAAATACACCTTTCTGCCGGATAGGATCGAGTGCGAGGGCGAATCCACCTGGGTGTTTCCGAACACGCCGCTGTCCTACTCGGGCATGGGTTTCGAGTTCGCGCCGCGGGTGGTTGCGCACCCGGTTCGCGCCATTGGCCCGAATGGCCCTGTCGATCTGCCTATCGGCCCCGGAAGCGGCAGCCGGATGCCTGACGGCCTGGATTACCCGTTCACCATGGAAGTGCGTTTTCGGCACGGCCCGCGCGTGCTGATTCGCGCGGTGGAAGTGCCCCCTCCGTATCTTGCCGACCGGCATTATATCTACGAGCGGCCCTGGCAGACCGACTGGGATACGCGCTTGTATTTCGAAGGCTCGACTATGGGGCAGCCGGGAAAGGGCAACAATACCGTGCTGTACGAACCCGGCAAGCCGTTTCATTACAAGTATGACCTGACCATACCGGCCGCTCCGTTGCCCAACGAACCGCCCGTGGTCGCCTTGGTCTCGCCTCTCCAGGACGCCCGCTACTACCGCCCGGGCGCGACTGTGGTCATGACCGCAAAAGCCACGGACAAAGAGGACGGGCCCATTCCGGCAGGCCGTTTGAACTGGGAGGTGTGGCCCAATTTCGGCAAAGAGCGCAAGATGCTGGCGAGCGGGACGGGCGCCAGCCTCAAGTTCCAGATTCCGCGCGAAGTGGAGGTCAGCACCGATTTCAATCAGTTTTGGGTGAAGGTAGCCACAACCGACTCCGCCGGCCTTGCCGGTTACGATTATTTCGGCATTGGTGTCGCGCCGCCGTATCCAGCCAGTCCAGCCGTAAGCAGTCTGCGCTGGAATACTTCGAAGACCACCGATCTCGGCCAGGGCAAACTGGGCGGAATGGCCTGGGCCTCCGACGATAACTTATATGCCGGCCTAGGAAGCGCCGTGGTTCGCATCGATGGCTCAGCCGAGCGGCCGAGGCTCTCCACGGTAGGCAAACTGCCGGGCGCCGCTTCCAGCATGGCTTCGCTAGGAGAAGCGCTGTATGCGCTTGTCATCACCCGGCCGGGGCTGCCGCCGCAAGTGAAGCTCGCCTGGTCGAACGACCTGGGAGCCACGTGGAAACTTTCAGAGTGGAGCTTCCCCAGTCCAGGGTCTTCGTTTTATCCATTGACCTTCGTGGATGCGGGCCGCGCTCACAGCGCCGCTCCCGACCGGTATCTGTACATGTTCGGCGCCACCTGGCCCGAGGGCACCAACCCGTGCACTACCTGCCGTTGCGCCTACCTGGCGCGCGTCCCGTCGGGCAAGATCACCGACCGCGCCAGCTACGAGTTCTTTCAATGGGCCGCTGGGGAAAGGCTTTTCTGGGCGAGGGACCCGTCGCGCATTCAAACCCTGCTCTGTTCACCGGAGGGACTGGACGTTCCTTCCGTTACGTACTCACCCCTGTTGAAGCGTTATGTGGCGGCCATCCAGGCGGACGGGAAGTTCACCGTGCTGGATGCGCCGCAGCCCTGGGGACCGTGGACCACCGTCGCAACCTATGAGAACCCGGCAAAGCCACCGCTCGCCTGGGCCCTCCCCTCAAAATGGATGGCGCCGGACGGCACTATTTGGGGAGCGTTTTCGAGCGGCGGGAAGGTTCGCCTCATGCGGGGCTCGTTGACCGGCAAGTAAGCGCGAATTTAGCACGGGACAGAGCCGCGGCCGCGAGAGCTTTGAAAAATCGGCGGATGGTCAACCGCGCCCACTCTATTTGCATGCGGTTGGGTGCCCCACTCTTTGGTAATCGGAGCCGCGAAGTCTGCGGCGACGATTACCAAAGGGTGGGCGCCGCTGATTTCTTCCCCCCTTCTCAGCGAGCGGGTGCCCGTGCAGCGGCACAGCGGGTTAGCCGGTAAGGCGACCCTGCGGGGTCCGCCGTGGCGGACTCGCGGCCCCGGTTCGCTGGCGGCGCAGGTTCCTGGCGCCGATGTCTGTGCCCAGGCACGGGAGGGGCGGTCGCAGGCCTGGAAGCGGCAACTACAGCCAGGCCGCCGGTCAGCGTGCGATGGTGATGGTCCACCAGGTCGTGGCGGGTTCGCCAATGGAGAACGACCAATCGCCTGCCTTGCCGCTTGCATCGGTGGAGGAGAGCGCGCGGCCGGCGCCGTCCAGGGCAGTGACGCTGACCCGACGCGCGCCGTCGAGCCCGCGCAAACGGATAGTCCCCGTTACCGGCTCGATGAGCGTCGGCTCGGTCCCCCACGAGGGAATTACATCCCGCGGGTCGCTCCAGCGCATTCCGGAATTCTCGATGCGCGCGGTGGCCGTAAGCAGCAGTGTGTGCGCCGCTGGGATTGGCCGCCTGTCACACGCGCTCAGGGTAATCGCGCAAAAACGGTTGTTCACGGCGGGAACCAGATTCCGCGTGCTTCTCGGCTTGTCCCCAAGGAAGCCGAGCAGGAACTGGCTTCGCGGCGTGTCCACGGTCAACACCCCCGCACTGGCGGGATTTGTCTCCCAAGCCAGCTCGCCGGTGTCGGCAACGATGCGTCCAGTGGGTACGCTCGGGAAAGTATTCGCGCCCGCCGAATTGAGCGAGCGTATCCGCACGCCGTGTCGAAGAGGCAGCAGTGGAGGGAAATTGGGGGTGAAGTAGGGCCTTTCGGTCTCCGGCAACCGGATGCTCTCAATCACCTGCTCTCCGGTGTAGGAGCGTTCGACGGTTGTCCTGCTGTTCCGCACGTCCGCGCGCAAAAACGCCAGAGCGCCCGCCGCCACCACCGGCATTTTGATCGGATTGATGGCGAGTGCGGAAGCGACCTCAATCCATTGCTTCCACTCCGCGGGGTCGCTATTTTCCAGGGTGTACAGAATTACGCCGTCCCAATCCTGGAAGGCGGCGTATGCGGCAATGATGGGGATGCCTTCGCAGGCGTAGTCGCCCGGAAACTCGTGGCTGGTTTCGGAAACGATGAAAGGCTTGCCCGCTATTGCGGATCGCGAAAGTTCAACAACGGTGGAGTTGCGCGGGTCGTTCAGCATGGGGCGGTTTTTCTGAAGGATATACGCCCGGCCTCCGCCCTCGCCGCGTACCCGGTTGACTTGCCCCCAGTAGCTGTGGGCGTCGATCACGTCCAGCGTGGAAAGCGCGGACAGCGCCGGGTAGCCGCTGCGGCGAGGGTCCCAATCGCTTGAGCCCACCAGCAGCTGCTTTACTCCGATGTCCTGCCGCAGGCAGGCTGCCATGTCCGCGAAGAAGCGCCGTTCGATGTCCAGATAGAATTCGGCTTCGCGGTGAAAGCGCGTACGCGGCGCGGCCGCGAAATCGACTTTCCGCAACCTGGGAACCTGGCCGCCGGGAAAAGCGCCCGCTGCGGAGCGGAGAAGATCCAGTTCCGCGCTTCCCAGATGCTCTTTCAGCCAATCGTTGTACAAGCGGGTGAGCTGCCGTTCGTAATAAAGCGGTATATCGAACCACGACTCGCGGCTGCCGTGCAGCTCGTCCGTTGCCCACGCCGTGATCAGCGAGTTCTCATTGAGGATCTCGATCAGCGCGATCGCCGGCTCGTGCCTGTATTCCGTGCCGGTGTACGGATTGCGGTGACAGAGCAGGCCGCGGGCATACTCTTTCTGCAACTGAATCAGGCGAGGATCGAAATAGGTGACGCCCTTGGCTAACCCCAGGATATCGGGTTCCCTCACGCCCTCGGCAAGAGTGTAGCGCCGGCCCGTATGAAGCGTAAGATCGGAATAAATGCCGCTGTTCTTCAGTTGCGCGACAAAATAATCCAGCCGGTCGAGCCGGGAGGCGCTGAAAGACAGCGTCCCGGAGGGGCCCGTTTCCATGATTCCTTTAGAAGCTTCGGCGTCCAGGAAATGAAGCCGAACACAATTCACGCCGAACTGGGCCAGCCGGCGTGCGACACGCCGGGCATCGTCACGCGATGGGAGACATGCCGCGCCAACCATGTTGACGCCCCAGATACGAAAGCGGCGTCCATCGGGAAATGCGAGGCGGCCGTCTTTGACGGAGATAAAACCCGAGCGGCCGGCCGGCGCTTCGACCGGCAGATCCAGCGAAAAGCTTAGCCCGTCACCCGAGACCCAGTCCATGACATAGGGGCGCAGCGACCCCGGTGCCGACAAGACCGGTGCGGACCTTCCCGCGGACGCCGGCGATGTACTTTGAGCCGGAGCAAAAATGGCCCCGATCGGGACCATGAGCACGCAAGCCATTGCAAGGAGCGCGAAGTTCAGCTTACGCATGTCAGCAGATCTCCAGACGGGATTCGCGCGTTGGACTTGCTCCCACTGGATACGCCCGGCAAGAGTGAGCGCGTGCCCGGTTCGTCATGCGAATGTCGGTGCCGAACAGAATCCGGTCGTGATATTTGGTCGAACTTCCGGCCGCTGTTGAGTACCTTGCCCAGCGCCTGCTTGCGCGTTCTCATGTCCGCCATCGGGAGCGCGAGAAACGCCCGCCTGAATTTTGAAGATGAGAAACTCCTTCTGCCGGCCCTGGCCTGTGTCCCGGGCTTCTGTCTAAATTTCTTACAAACAAGGATGCGCGTACTGGTTACCACTCGATGCGCAAGCCCAGAGTCAGCTTGCGCATTCCCTCGCCGTCCTGGACACCGGACTCGGTGCCACTCTTGATACCGGTGATTTTCCCCACGGTGGCCGTGTTGGAAACGATGTATTGCGGACGTCCGAGATTGGTTACGTTTGGCCAGTTATCCATCCTCAGCTCGGTGCGCAACCGCACACGCCCCTCGTGGTACAGGCTGAACTGTTTGGCCAGGACAGCGCTCAAGCGAAGCTGGTGGGGTCCCACAATGACCCCGCCGGAGCAACTGCCGAAGGCGCCAGGCCGAGGCGCGGCAAAGGCGGAAGCGTCGAACCAAGCGTCGCGCGTGGGATTGCTAATGTTGGGGTTGCGCAGGCAATCTGGGCGGATGGTTAGAGTGGCGGGGGTGGCGCTGCCGGTGAAGGCGGTGCCCGTCGGATCCGCACCGGTCCAATAGGGTGTTATGAACTCTCCCGAGTGGTAAAGGTAAACGTTGCTGATTTCCCACCCGCCGATGGCCCGGTCCACCAGTCGGCTGGAAGGGGCCCAGCGGCGCCCTTTGCCAAAAGGCAATTCGTAGATCACGTGGCCTGTTACGCGATGAGTCGGCAGCGAAGCTGAAGCATCCTGGACGCTTCGTTCACGCCGGCGATTGTAAAAGTACTCGGAAGTAGGTGGGTTACCGGTGCCATAGTTACCGACCATGTCGAGAGTGTTGTAGGGCTCGTTAATGTCGCGCTGCCAGGTCCAGGCGAACTGGTAAGTGAGAGCTCTGGCCCGTGCGCTGCGCACCTCCGTGCTCAGACCGTTGTACTGAGAGCGACCACCGTTTGTCCAGTAGGTGATGGCGGGATACTGCGGGAACAGCCGCGGCTTCTCGATGAAGGAGCGCGTATCCGCGAGAGGTTGATTGATGTTCGCCCCATACACCATCTGCCGGCCTGCTGTACCCACATAGGTGGCCCGGAACGCCTGCTTCCACCGCTGATGCTCGGCGGTGACCGAATACTGCATCGTGTAAGGAATCGTCGTTGCCGGATTATAAGCCGCTCCCAGAGACACGGTTGCCGGCCCAGCGACCGAGTCGGGGAAGACCCGGGGCAGCACAACAGTCGGAGTCGGTGACGGGTTGGTGTAGCTGGGTTCGTTGATGAAGTACGGAGCGCCGACCGACGAGACGTCCTGGCCCTTGACGTCGTAATAGATGCCGAAGCCGCCGCGGAAGACTGTATTGTTGCCCCAAGGCCGGTAGGCAATGCCGAAGCGCGGGGCGAAGTTGTTCTTGTCGGGCCGGATCAGGCGCGTCGGATCATAGCCAGCCTGGCTTGCCTCGATCAAACCCACGTATGTCCCGGGAAAGAACGGACTGACCTGGCCGGACGAGCCATCGGCAATCACCAGCTTCCCAGTGCTTACATCAAAGGCCGCCCCACGCGGGCCGCCCAGCTTATTGGCGCGGCTGGGATGGTACTCGTAGCGGAGGCCGAGATCCAGCGTCACGCGCGGGGTGACCTTGAAGTTGTCGGCAATGAACCAATCCTGCCTCCAGGCTAAGTTATAGCGGTGGGGCAGCACGCTCGCTCGACTGACCGTGGAAGGCAGGCCGAGCAGGAAATCGGACCAAGGATACCCGGTGTACCGGTTGCTGAACTGCATCGAGCCGAAGAGCGCGCCGTTCTGCCCACCGCTGCCGTTCACCACGCGGACACCGTAGTATCCGGCCTTTACCGTGTGGCGGCCTTTCTTCCAACTGACCGTCTCGCGAATCTGGCCCATGCTATTGAAATTGTTCCGGTCGTCGAAAGCCGTCTGCGTCACGCTGGTAAATCCGACGCCGGCAAAGCTCAGGTTGGGGACGCCGCGAATGTCGGGCAAATTCGGCGCCAAGCCGACCAGACCCAACTGCCGAACCAGCGGGAGACCGCGCACGGCCCCCCACATCTTTTGAGCCCGGTTATTGCCGCCAACGCTGAACTCGCTGATAATGTTACTGCGCACCGTTTGTGTGTAGGACACCGCCCAACTCCAAAAGCGCTGATTGTTATACAGTTGGCCGACGGTCGGCAGGCTGCTCTCAAAGCCGCGCAGGCAGCAGGGCCGATAATACGATCCGCGGATGAACAGGAACCCGCTATTCGAGACGCGATGGTCGATGCGGGCGACCTTTTGCTGGTCGTTCACCCTTCCTCCCTGAAGATTCAGCACGGTAAGAAAATTGTTCCCTTGGAAGACATCGGGATCACCGACATTGGGGAGAGGATAAAAACGCTCCTGCAAGGCGACCGCCACGGGATTCAGCCGCTCCGCCGGGATGCGGTTGCCCGGAAACGCCTGGGAGGTGAGCGGGTCGCGGATGGTGGTCGCAAAGCCGCTGAAATCGCCGCCCCGCCACTTCGCCGCGGGCACCGTAGAGCGGATGGTGGCCTGCAGCGTCTGGCTGCCGCGTTGAAGGCTCTCGAGGGAGGCGAAGAAGAAGGTCCGGTTGCGCCCGTTATAAATACGAGGCAGGTAGACGGGGCCGCCGCCCTGGAAAGTCATGGTGTGGCTGACGCCCCGTGGCGCCGCGGGGCTGAACGGGTTGCGCGCCTGCCAGTTGCCGCTGCTGTAGTAGTCATAGACCTTGCCGTGCAGTTCGTTGGAGCCCGACTTGGTCGTTACCGTCACGTGGGCCACCGTGCCGTACTCGGCACTGTTGTTGATGCCATCGAGGCGGACGACCTCGAAGGTCTCCGACTTGTTACCCGTACTGCCGAAGCTGCCAGTGCCTGTCCCGTTAATGGAAATCCCGTCCACCGAACTCCATTCCTGGGCTTCACGGCTGCCTCCCAGGCGCAGGCCGCCGCCACCCATCATCCCGACGCTGGACAAGTTCACCATGATGCGAAGCGCCCGGCCGATGGCTACGCGGTCAATCACGTCGCGGTCAACGCTGCTGGCCACGCGGGCCGTCTCGGTTTCGATCAAGCCGAGGCCGCCCTTTACTTCGATTCTGGTTTCTACGGCGCCCACTTCCAGACGAGCATCCACACGCCGGACATCTTGGACACGCACCTCAATATCCTCCACCACTAATTCCTTGAAGCCGGCCGCGCTGACCTTCACTCGATAGCGGCCCGGGAGCACCGGCGGCAGCGTATAAATGCCGCTCTCGTTGGAAACGGCGGTGTACCGGTAATTGGTTGCGAGATTGGTTGCCTCCACCGTGGCGCCCGGCACTGCCGCACGCGCCGGGTCGATCACCGCTCCGGTGATCGTAGCGTAGTTTCCCTGGGCTCGCACGCCAACCGGCGCCAGGAGGCAGACCGTCAGAACGAAGGCGACAAGCGTTAGACTAGACTCGCGCATCGCACACCTCTCAGTGAAGAATGCGCCCATCCTAAGGCGTGTTCTTCGGGAACCGCGAAAGAAATCGATGTGCTAATCTCGTACAAAAGGCGGGTCGTCCTCGCATTTCAAAACGTGCCACGGGGCAATCGTCTGTTGGCCGAGGTGTTGAGGACGCGCCGCCGGTAATGTTCCAAAATTCCAGAGATTCCCGTTTCCCCACAATCCAAGGACATTGTTTTGCATTGATAACCGGCGTCGGCAAGCCTAGCATTGGCTGCAACCCGCAGGCGAAGACTGCGTAGCAATGGAGGAGTAATGACAAAACTGTTCGCAATTGGGCTTATTCTGCTGGCCGCCATGCCCTTGGCGGGTCAGCTCACCGTGCAGGAATCGAAAGAGGCGATCACCGTGGTTTCGTCGCAGCCGCCGACGTGGAAGGCGATTATCGACAAGGCCCTGGGAGGAGTCATCGGAGGGTTCCACGTGCCGGCCGATGGTCCGGACGTGCTCAGCGACAAGGCAGGCCTGTTTCACCTGTTCGTGATGGCCGATAAGCCGGCCGCCGGACAGACGGCGCCGCAGCGCTGCTGGATGCGCCGCACCGGAACCATCGACTCGCTGCGCCTCTCTTCGGACGCCGCCAGGGCGGTGGTGGAGGTAGGCGGCCGCATGCTGACTCCCGCCGGCGAACTGGTCGCCAATTACTCCCACAAGTACACCTTGCTGCCGGATCGGATCGCTCTCGAGGGCAGCACCGAGTGGAAATTCAAGCCGGGAACCCGCTTGAACGACTCCAGCATGGTCTTTACCTTCCGGCCGGGCGCGGTCGCGCACCCGGTGCGCGTAACGGCGTTGGGGAAGCCTTTGACCGAACTGCCCATCGGGCCGGGGGGCGGAGCGTTTTTCCCCGAGGGAATGGACTATCCCATCGACGCGGAGGTATGGTTTACGCACGGACCGGGCATCACAGTGCGGGCGCTACGGGTGCCCGCCCCATTCGCCGCCGATCGCCGCTATGTTTACGAACGTCCCTGGCAAACCGGCTTTCACACTGTGCTGGCGTTTGAGGGCGAGTACCAACCCGTCAGACCCAGCGGAAAAGGAAACAGCACCGTCCCGTTTCCGGCGGGGCCGGTTGATTACCGCTACGAGGTGGTTGTACGCGATGCGGCGCGGGCGCCTTTCAGCGTCAGCATCACGGACCCGCCGCGCGATGTGAAGGCTTACGGTGTCGGCCAGGTGGTCAACTTCAAGGCCAGGACGGCGGGCAACGCGGCCGGCAATGTATCGCTGGAATGGGAAGTGTTGCCGAACGCGGGGCCAAACCGCCTGCAGGTCCTGACCAAAGCATCCGGCGCATCCATGGCGTTCAAAATCCCGGCCGACGCGCCGCACCAGCAGGATTTTGCCAATTACGTGGTGAAGGTGACGGCCACGGATTCGGCCGGGCACAAGGCCTACGACTACTGCGGCCTGGCAGTGGTCCCACCCTACCCGCCTAGCCCGGTGATCCAGCGCCTGACTTGGGACGCCAGGAGTCTTGTCACGCTGGCGGGGACTCCCGGTCACCTGGGGCTGCTGGCTTCGACCGCCGATGGACGCGTGTTCGGCAGTTGGTCGGAATACAAGCGCGACTGTGCGCCGGCCGGAGGAGATACGTGGGTGGCGGTGGACCGCCGGTGGGCCGCTCGCCCCGAAAACGGACCGGATTGCGCTCCTGCTAGCGATCAACCCAGAAAGGCGATCGCGCAGGTAGCCGGCGCGCCGCCGCGCGCGCTCAATGTGGCGCCGCTTTCGGCGCAGCTCCGCGGTGAAGTTAAAGGAATGGTTGCCGTGAACGGAGTTCTTTACGCGTGGGTGGTCACCGAGACGGGACTGCCGCCCAAAGTACAGCTCGCCTGGTCTGATAATGGGGGTGAAAGCTGGCGACTGTCGGACTGGAGTTTTCCGGACAAGGGCTCGATCTTCTACCCGCTCGTGTTTGTGGATGCCGGGCGGGATAGCGCCAGGTCCCCCGACGGGTTTGTCTACATGTTCGGGGCTACCTGGCCCAAAGGCACGGACCCCTGCTTTTCCTGCCGTAATGCCTACCTGGCGCGGGTGCCCAAAGACCGGGTGAAGGACCGCGGCGCCTATCAGTTCTTCCAGTACGTCGGGGGAGACGACAAGCCGCGCTGGACATCCGACGGGACGAAACTGTTTCAGTTGCTCAGCGCTCCCGAGGGCATTGACGTGACAGCCGCGACTTACCACCAGCAACTCAAGCGCTACCTGGCCGTCGTCCGCGCGGCAGGCCGGATAACCGTCCTCGACGCCGAGCAGCCGTGGGGCCCCTGGTATACGGTGCCGGCGGACGAGCTTCCGGCCGCGCCCACGCAGGCCCGGCGTTCGCCCGGCTCCGCACCAGCCGTGCTGTCGCTGCCCTCGAAATGGATTTCCGAGGACGGAAAGGTCGTGTGGGCTGTCTTCAGTCGGGGAGGGTACCGAAGCTCCGAGATGGTCCGCGGGCAGCTTATTTTGCGCGCAGCTTCGCCGGCTGCCGCGAAGACGGCGAAGTGATTTGCCGCCGTGCCTGGATGGTGGGCGCCCGCGGTGCATGAATGAACATGTAGGGGTGGGCCCCATGTGGCCGCCCTGTCCATAATTCGAGAGGCAGGGGCGCCCACACTGGGCCCCTACATGGGCCGGCTTTCACCGCTTGGGCGGTTCAGGAGGGCATGGGCCCCCGGCCGCAGGGCTGATCGCTCCAATAATTATCAACATGAAGCGCAACTATTATCTTGTCGCGCTGACTTTCCTCAGTTTTTTCGTCATGTCGCTGCTGGCCAACATTGTTGGCCCGCTGATACCCGACATCGCCAGGAGTTTTAACCTTAATCTGACGCTCGCCGGCTTTCTGCCATTCGCTTCCTTTATCGGATATCTTTGCATGTCCATTCCAGGCGGGCTGCTGATCGAAGCGGTCGGCGAAAAGCCGGCGATGCTCAGCGCCTTCTTCGTCAGCCTGGCCGGATGCCTTGCCCTGGCCCTGTTTCCCAGCTACCGCGCGGCCGTGGCCTCCCTGATTGTCGTCGGCGTCGGAATGGTTATACTGCAAGTGGCCATTAACCCGCTGCTGCGCACCGCCGGCGGTGAAGAGCATTTTGCCTTCAACTCGGTGGTGGCCCAGTTGGTGTTCGGCTCCGCGTCTTTTCTCAGCCCGCTGCTATATTCCTATCTGGCGGTGAACCTTGCAGGGACGGGTGCAGGCAGCAACCTGCTGCTCCGGACACTGTCGCGGCTAGTGCCGCCCGGGCTGTCCTGGCTTTCCCTCTATTGGGTGTTTTCCGCCATATTGGGCGTCATGGTCGGCATCGTTTTCTTCTCCCGGTTTCCGAAAGTGGAACTGAAAGAGGACGAGAAAATCGGCCGACTGGACACGTTCAAGCGTTTGTTCGGGAACCCCGTCGTGTGGTTATACTCGCTCGGTATCTTCGCTTACGTGGGCGCCGAGCAGGGAACGGCCAACTGGATTTCCAAGTTCTTGGAAACCTATCACGGGTATGACCCGCAGACCATCGGGGCGCGGGCGGTCTCGGGCTTTTGGGGGCTGATGGTATTGGGCTGCGTCCTGGGCATGGTCGCGCTTAAGCTCTTCGACAGCCGGGGAGTCATTGTCTGGTTCACATCCGGAGCTATGATAAGCCTGACCGTCGCGCTGTTTGGATCGGGCCCAATGGCGAGAATTGCTTTCCCGATGGTAGGTTTTTTCTGCTCGGTGATGTGGTCGATTGTCATCTCATTGGCCCTCAACTCCGTGGCCGAGCATCATGGTTCGTTTACCGGAATTCTCTGTACTGCGATAGTGGGCGGTGCTATCGTGCCCCTGGCCATCGGATTCATCGGCGACCTGACCAGCCTGCGCGGCGGGCTGACCGTCCTCTATGCGATGTTCGGCTACGTGCTGTGCATTGGGTTCTGGGCGCGCCCATTGATAGCCAACAAGACGGTGGCATTACGCAAACAGAGGTGTGGCCGTCAGGAAGCGGCCATGTAGGGGCGCCCCTGCATGGCTCCTTCTCACCAGTGTGGTGTCCAGCGAATCACTTTACAAAGCAAAAGGCGGGACAAGAAACGGCGACCATGCGCCCTCGCCCGCCGGCCAATGCGGGTGAACCCGACGAAGCAGGCGAGGGCGCCCGCGCTCCATGGCCAGCGGCTCATTGTAAAAAGCCAATGGCGGAACGCGATAACCAACGCGGCCGACGACCAATCAGGCGGATAGCCGCGCCAGCATGCGCGACCAGCCAAGCGAGTGCCGCGCGGCAAAAGAGGCGAGCGCATCCACCGAGACATCGGGGTGAATCGAGTGCGGTGAAGTAACCGTCAGGCTGGCGAGCGCCACGCCGAGATCCAGCGCGCTTTCCAGCGGCCGATCCGATTCGCGCGAGTCGAGACAGCCGGGAACAACGAGGGGCACGCCCACAGCCAGTGCGGACAAAACGCCCCCGAGGAGCGCATCGCCGGCGCCCGCCGTACTCGCCACCGGAACGGCAGGCGCTTTCCGGAATCCCCATTGGATCCCATCGTACGCATACGCACCCCGGGGCCCCGCGGTGATGACGGCCTGAAGTCTACCGCCCAACGATCGCAGCATTTCCGCGCAGCGGGCCATGAGAGCGGGAGGTGCGTCTAAATCAAGCGGCTGGCCAACCAACATGGCGGCCTCTTCCTCGTTCATGGCCACCAGGTCGGCGAGCTTGAGCAATTCGCCCGCCTCGGCGGAAGCCGCGTCGAGCGAGGTCAGGCAGACGACTCGAAGAGCCCCCAACTCGGAGGCACGGCGCAGGAAACAGATGCGAATTGGAATGGAAATCTCCGGCGCGGCCAGGGCGATGTAGCGATTCCCGGGGGCGCGCAGAAGCCCAAAGGCGCAGTCTATGTCGGCCGGCTCCAGGGTCGAGGCGGCCGAATCGCTGGTGGTGAGGTTGCCACCCGAGCCATCCGGATACTGAAAGCACACTCCGAAAGCGGTGGGGCGCCCCGGCGTGCTCCGGATGCCGAGTGTGTCCATGCCGGCTTCGGCCATTTCGGCAACCAGCTTCCGGCCGACCTCGTCATCACCCACCCTGCCGATGGGCAATACGTGGAATTGGCCGGCGTGGACGCCCGCGCGTAGAAGGACAGCCGGGTAGTGGGCGATGATGTGAAGTTTGAAGTAATCCCTGATATCGCGCAGTTTGGCCGCCCGGCTCTCGTTGCGCCCGAGCGTATGGTTGCCTTCCAGGTCGAAAAACAAGCCGCTGCCGATCGCTCCCACGCCTACAAGACCCGCGTAGGGCGCCTGTTCATCCCACGGAGAATTCCGGCGAGCGACGTCTGGTTCCTCGCGAGACATCAGAACAGTTCCCATTCGGGATTTTCAGACACCGGGTGGCGGGTCGTTTCCATGGTCGCCGTGAGCAGAGCGTCCGGGTGCCGCTGCAGAAGCGTCATGGGGTACTCCGGCGTCGGCTCGGAGAACAGAGCCACCCGCAGCGCCGTCTGCTTCCAGGCGCCCGTGTCGCTGTAAACGCGCACCCGCCTGGCCGACAGGCACTCGCGCATGCCCAGGGTGACTGACATCGGAGGAACGAATTGGTACGCTCCGCCGAACGTCCTTTGGGCGAGCGCCAGAATCGTATCGAGGTTATTGTCCTGGATGCGAATCGTCGAGCACGCCAGCTCCTCAAGCGTGATGTGGCTGTACGGATGGCGCCGCGTTTCGTTGAAGGCGACGTGGCCGTCCTGCCCCCATCCACCCATCGTCAGATCGATGGGCGCCGTCTGGCTTTCCGCGCGCACTTGCTCCATGGTTTCCGGCGATAGCCAGAACCTCTGAGCTCCGGGCACGTTGATCTCCGGGGGAATGCCGCCGTAAAAATGCCTTTCCATGTAGCTGCGCAGGTTGTAAGGGTGGTTGCAGGGAAGAGCCCGCCCTTGCCAATCGAGACACTCGTCCATATGGAACACGGACACATCCCTCAGCGACAGGTGGCGCGCGTTCACGATCTGCGTCCACGGCGCGTACCAGCAGACGGGGCCGCATGGAAGGATGACGCGAGTGGCCCGGCCGTCCCGGTTGTTGGACTCAATCAAGTCCGCCAGTTCCGTCGCCATCAACTCGCCCATTTCCCGAGAATCGCGCACTATGCGGAGCGGGATGCGCCGGTCGGGGTGATCCTGCAGTTCGCCGGCGCTGACTTTACACCAGCGGTAAAGCTGTTTGGGAGTGATCTCCATATTGCCTCTGTGTGCTGGCTGCAAATTCCGGCCATCATTTGATAGTGCGATGGCCACAATTCGCCCGCGCTAACCTCCAGCCGGGGTCATTCACGAAATTCACCACGAATGGACACCGACGAACCGGCACAATGGAGCGCGCCCTCCCTCGGGCCGCATCTTCAGGGTGCGGGCGAGGGCGCCCGCGCTCCAATTGCTTTGTAAACAACATTTCTTCATTCCGGATCGCGGTCCACCAGCGCTTGAACGTTCTGCGGAAGCTGGTTCAGTTCTTCCAGCCGGTTGCCGAACTTACCGCAGGTGTTCTCCAGGACCAGATAATCCATTCCTGGAACCACGACCTCGTCCCAGCGGTTGCCAATGCCTCGGATGGCTATGTCCAGCATAAGCACGAGTTGATGCCCCAGTGGCTCCTTAGACTTGAGGGTGATAGCGCCGAAAAACTCCTGGCACTCCGTGTAGCCCGCATTGTGGACGCAGGTGTAGGGCTTCAAACGCGCGAGCGAAACCGGGTGGCCGAGACGGCGCTCGACTTCGTCTTGCCTGGCGGTGAAGAAATCAATCAAGGCCTGCTCCGCGAGACAAGCCGGCCTTCCGTTCTCGGCCACGTCGCGGAAAGCATCCCAACCGGCCTGGTATGCATCGCCGAGCAGTTGGAACCAGTAGCACTGATCGCTTGTCAATGCACCGCCCTCGCCGGCCGCCACACAGGAGCGGCGCACGCAGCCGCTCAAGCCGTCGCGCTTGGGTGCGACGCCGAGATGCACGTAATCTCCGGGCTGGATGGGCCGGTTCAATGCCTTGCCGATGATCGTGCGATTCGCGGTGTTGGCGTTCACCATGATGTCCCAGCCCATTTGTTCGGCGCCCAATTGGCGGCCCACGAAATATCCCCAGGAAGCGACTTCTGTTTCCAGCATGCCCGGCTTCAGCACGGCCAGCATGGCTCGCATCATGGCGTCGCCGATCACGCTGGCATCGCGAATCAACCGCATCTCGCAGTCCGACTTCTCGTACTTGATGCGGTAGTAAATATCCTGCGCGTCGCCGACATTCTCCGCACCAAAAAGCTGCTCCAGGTACAGAACCAGGCTCGCGGGAATCACCTGGCGCGGGGTGAGCAACGCGATGTGCCGGGCCTTGCGCCCTGCCGCCGCTTCGACGACTTGCCCCAGCGTTTCGGCTTCGAGCGCGTATTCTTCGTCGCCCAGCTTCAGCATCTCGGTCTTGTGAACGACGGCCTTGGCGCGCGGGGCAAGCTGTTCGGCAACGTATCCCCCGTCGAGGCCGGTGGCAATGTGAAAGCCGCACGGCCCGATGACGCCGGCCACCTGTTCGATCTGGATGTTGGTGTTGCCGCCCAGGTAGGGGACGTCGCCGTCGTAGTGCTCGTCGCTGAACACCAGCCCGGCATCGAAGCCGCGGGCTTGCAAGGCCGCCCAGACGCACGCCTGCCTCGCCGTGAACTCTTCGGTCGAAATACCGGCCAGGCGATCAATCGCCGGTGTCTGCTCGAGAACCTTCTCCACACGCTTGAAATCGCGTTCCAGCGCCGATTGCATACCGTACTCCCTGCATTTGAATTCGAGGTGGTCCCGCTTAAAAACGGGCGTCGAAACCCGGCACGCTACCACTCCAGCCGGACCATTACGCGCACATTGCGCCTGCCCGACTGGTCCGTGTCCGCCGACTGTCCAAGGCTGGTGATTACTCCGGCGGCGCCGACCTGGTTGATGGTCAGCCCGGGCGGCGAATAATTCGGATGGTTAAGCGCGTTGCTCGACTGCAGCGCCAAGTGCAGTCTTACGTTCTCGCGCAAGGAGAAAACCTTGCCGATCGCGGCGCGCAGCACGAACGCCGGCGGGCCGAGCAGGACGCTGTTACCCGAAGTGCCAAAACGGCCGGCCTGCGGCGCGCCGAAGGCGCCCACGTCGAACCAGCGCTGGATGGTGCGCACATCTTTTGGCAGATTTCCGTCGGCCAGGCGATCGGCGCGGATAGTGACCTGGGCAGGCGTAGTGCTGGAGGTAAACGCCGTGCCCGTGGGGTCCGGCCCAGTCCACAAGGGCGTCATCAGCCAGCCTGAGTGAGTGGTCAGAGCACCGACCAGTTGCCAGCCTCCAATGACGGCGTCCACCGCCTTCGGCAGGCCCGGGAGAAAGTGCTGCTTGCGGCCCACCGGCAGGTCGTAGGTCAACTGGCCCGTATGGCGGCGAATGGGCACGTCATAGACCGAGGCGCGGTCCCGTGCGCGGTCGAAGGAATTCTCAAGAAGACTGGGCAGATCTTGGGCGTAGACAGTGTTCATATCGCCCAGGTCGCGTGACCAGGTAAAGGAGTACTCGTATCCCAGCCCCTTGGTGAAGCGGCGCTCCGCTTTGAAAATCAAGCCGTGATACTGGTGCCCGGCGCCGTTGCTGGTGTAGCGGATGGCGGGATAGTTGGGGAAGGGCCGCGGCTTGTTCACGAACAGACGCGTATCCGGGACCGGCTGGTTGACATTGATGTCGTAATACCCCTCCCGCAAGCCGGTGCCGAGGTAAGTGAGATGAAACGCATTGCCCCAGCGCTCGTGTTCGATGCTTAACGTGTACTGCAGGCTGTAAGGGGTGCGCAGATCGCCCCGCACGCCCTTGGGCAGCGAAATGGAGCCTGGACCGCCTATGCTGACATCCGGAAAAACACGGGGCAGCACCAGCGGGTTCGTGGTGGGGTTGGTATAGGCTGGCTCATCAATGACGAAGGGGACACCGGCGGCGGGAACATTCAGCGGCGTTACGTCGTAGTACACGCCGAAGCCGCCACGGAAGACTGTCCGATTCCCGAATGGGCGCCAGGCGATACCCAGGCGCGGAGCAATGTTGTTCTTGTCGGGGCGCAGGATGCGGTTGGGATCCAGGCCTATGCTGCCGGCTTCCACAATACCGACGTAGCTGGCCGGCATGAACTGGCTCACTTTGCGCAGGCCTCCGTCGGGAACCACGATCCTGCCCGATTTTACGTCGAACATGGAGGCCATCTTCTGGCTCTCGGGCCAAGTCGCGTGCAACTCATAGCGGACGCCAAGGTCCAATGTCAGCTTGCGGCTGACCTTTATGTTATCGGCGAAAAAGAAGTCGTAACCCCACCGCGTCCGTTTCATCAGCTCGCGCGGGAAGGCGCGCGACAGCGTGGAGGGGTAGCCCAGTAGGAAATCGGCGTAGGGATGTCCGGTGAAGCGGTTCGAGAAGCTGGCATTCCCGAACAGGCTCCCGGGTGCCGCCAAATGCGCGAAGTTGCCGTACCCGACGATGATGCCGGCTTTGACGCTGTGGCGGCCCCGGAACCAGCTAACCGTGTCGTGAAACTGGTGCAGTTGTACTTTCTGAAACGGATTCGTATAAGCCGCCTGGGTGATCCCGGTCAGAGCGATCCCGGAAAAAGACATGTTGAATATGCCGGGAATGTCAGGAAGGTTCGGCGCCAGTCCCTGGAGCCCGAGGCTCTTCACAACCTCAAGGCCATTCTGGGGGCCCCGCTGCGGCGTGTTGTCATAGTTGATTCCGTAGCGAAACTCGTTGAGGAGGCTGGGCCGGATCACCCAGTTCTCCGAGGCGGTGAAGAGTATGTTCCTGAAATCCCGGGACGAGAGGCCAATCGACGGCAAGCTGCTTTGCGAGCCGCGGATCTCATGGGGGTAGACGAACCGGGCGAACAGGTAATGTTTGTCGGTGATCTTGTGATCCACCCGCGTGCTCGACTGGTAGTTCAGTGGAAAGTCCCGGGGCAGCACGTCGCGATAGTTCTGGGACGCGAAGACGGCGGTGTTCCCGAAATTCGGAAGCGGATAGAACCGGTCCTGGATCTTGAGGGCCACGGGGTTCAGCCGCGCAGTGGGGATGCGGTTGTCTGGAAACGGCTGCGACGTGAGCGGATCACGGACGGCCGCCTGCCCGGAGAAATCGCCGGCGCGCCAGGGCGCCAGCGGCACGGTGACGTTCATGGCGTCGCGCGGCCGACCTCCAAAGTTGCGTTCGTAGGTCTGAAAGAAAAAGGTGCGGTTCTTTCCGTTATAAAGCTTCGGGATGTAGACCGGCCCACCCAGCGCGACGCCCATATTATGAGTGATGCTGCCGACACCGCCGGCGGCGAACGGGTTTCGTGCCGACCAGTTCGGCGACGAATAGTAGTCGAACACGCTGCCGTGGAACTGGTTCGTCCCGGCCTTCGAGATTACGGTGATGTGGGCCACGCCGCTCTGGTCGGCCGTAACATTGCCCGCATTCACTTTCACTTCGGCCACACCCTCAATGAAGTTCTGCGCCGTGGCCGGCTGGCCGCCAGACAGGAAGTTGGTGAGTTGCAAGCCGTCCAGGGACCAGAAGTTCTGGTTGTTGTAAAGGCTGCCCGCGATGTGCATCTGCCCGCCGATCACCGTCACCGTTGGGATGAGCGGCATGAATTCCTGCCAGCGCCGCGCCAGCACAGGCAGGGTTTTTATCTGCAGCGCCGTGGCCGTTTGCGTGACCCGCGCCGTTTCCGTTTCGATGAGCGCAGCTCCTCCTATCACCTCCACGGTGGTATTGACGGCGCCGATCTCCATCTGAACATCCACGGTCTTCACGTCGCGCGACAGCAGCTCGATCTGGCGGCTGACGAACTCCTTGAAGCCTTCTTTGCGGAAGCGCATGACATAGGGGCCAGGCAAGAGTTGGCCCACGGTATAAAATCCGAGTGCATTGGTCTGGGCAATATAGACGTAGCCGGTGGCTTCGTTTCGCGCTTCCACCGCCACGTTCGGGATTCCCAGGCTCTTGGGATCGGTGACGCTGCCCGTCAGCGTGGCCAGCGTACTCTGACCGAACAGCAGTGAGGAAGCAAGAAAGAAGCCAAGCAGCGCGAGGCGTAGCACAAGAGGCATGGAAGAGACCTCCGTCTGGGTAAACGATTACACGCTACGCGCCATCCGCGGCGCTGTCAAGGGCTATTTTTCTCAATTCTCTGACAAGCGTGGATTCTCGCCGGCCGCACGATTTATGCCCGCAAGTGTCTCAACTGGCCGTCTTAGCAAGGGGAACAATCCAAGCGAATTTGGCGAGCCGGCCGCAGCGGGCATGGCGGCGGGGCCGCCGGCACCGGCACGGCGCTCCGCAGCGAAAATCGCGGATGGCATGGCAATCGATTTCACGGCCCGCTACGCGCGCTTCGAGCCGCCTGAGCGGAGCATCGTCTGCGCGCTCACTGCTTTTGCTTGAACCGCAGGCTCCAATTGACGCTTTCGCGGCCCTCGAATCGCACGCGGATGCGAAGGATGCCGGGATACAGCATCTGGACCGAGTAACCGGGAAAATCGTGGAGGAACAGGGCAGGCTCCTCCTCCCACATAAACGGCGGCGGCACGTAGACCAGCAGGGAGTGGTGGCTTTCCGCAGGTCCCATGGAACGTCCCTTCAGCACCCCGGCTGCCGGGTCCCATTCGACGCCCCCCAGTTCCAGCGCCCCCTGCATGAAATGCCGATCCGTGGAAATCACCTGGGGAGTGCCGGTGGCCTCCCGGACGGCATACAGCGCCACCGAGGCCGGCGGCAAGAGCGCGCGAAGCTGCCCGCGCACGCCGAGAACTGCCTGCTGTGTCCAGAACTCGCATGCCACGTATTCTCGCGCTGCATCGAGGCCGAGGTCCGCCAGGTCCACCGACTTCTCCGCCGTGGCGCGCTCGTCGTAGTTGAACAGCGCGGCCAGCCACCACCGGCCATACGGCCGCGTCACGGGCAAGACGAAGATTTCCGGCTTCTCGCGACGGAACAGATCGACGGGACGGGCAGCCTGGCCGCCCGAGGGCAGCACTTTTTCCAGAATTTCCAGCCGTCCGGGCGGCAACTCGAAAAGCCTGTCCGACAACATCATGGTGCCGCCCGACAAGGCAATGATGCTGGCGGCCGCGCGGGCCTGCACGATTTCCATCAGCCCCACGCCCAGATGATCGTCGTCGTTAATCCAGGTGCGATTGTGGAAGTAATAGCGCTTGGCCATTGACGCAGCATTGCTGTTGTGATGCAGGGTGTACTGCCCCCAGTCCAGCCGCGGATAATCGAGGTTGATGCGTGTGCTGTCCAGCAACCCGATGGTGTTCGGCGCGGGTCCGCAATCGAGAATATGCCGCGAAGGTCCGACGGCGGCCCGCATAACCTCGAACCCGCGGCGGTAAGCGGCCGCCTTGCTGAACGACGGATCGTGATAGCGCGCGGCTGCCAGCAAAGTCCATTGCACGAAATCGATCTTCAGCATCTCGTACGACCAGTCGCCCGCGATGGTGCGGAACAGATCGTGCATCCAGGCGGCCGCGCCCGGATGCGTGATGTCCAACCCATAAAGCTTGCGGCGGAAGCTTGGTAACCCGTAGCCGTCCACAACGTCCTCGGCCGTTCCGCCGCCGCACTGCTTGATTCTGCCGCCGGCGTCCCTCACCAGCCACTCGGGATGCGCCTGGTAAACGGGAGAATTTTCGCCGACCACGTAGGGGGCGATCCAGATGCCAGGCTTCAGCCCGGCTTTGAGAATCCGGCCGGCCAGCCATTTCATTCCGTGCGGAAAGCGTTCGTTTCCTTCCCAGTCTCCGTAAGCACGCTGGTAGCCGTCATCGATCTGAATGAATTCGAGACCGTACTGTTTCAGGCGGCGCGAAGCGAACTCGGCATTCCGCACGATTTCTTCCTCGTTGAAGAATTCGTGGGTGTAACCCCAGTTGCACCATCCATTGACGATCGGATTCAGCTTCACCCTGTGGGTATCGCCGACCGCCTGGGCGTAATCCTCGAGTGCCTTGAATGGGTCGGACGCCACGCAGAAGGCGAGCAGGCCCGATCGCGCCGTCGCACCGGGCGCCAACTCCCGAACGACGCCGAAAAGGGACTCCGCGGTTACCGACAAGCCTTCCTTCCCTTGCTCGTCGTCGTAGCGCACCGTCACTCGCCCGTCGGCTGTCTTGTTCTCCAGGTACCCGATCACCAACCCTGGCGCACGGTCGCCCCGGTATAGGCAGATGTTCCACATGCTCGACGTCGGCACGCGGTTCATGCGCGAAAAATCATTCAGCGTGCCGGGATCGAAGTACATGTAGCCGTTGGAAAGCGTTTTGCGGACGTCCAGCCAATGGCAACGCCCGCCCTGCTCGGTGGAGGCGGCCAGCGGCTGCAGGGAACGGAGAGCCAGGGCGGACCTCGACACGTTGCGGCAGGCTACTTCGATGGCGAGGATGTCGCGCTCCTCGAAAATCATGAGGCGCACTTCGAGATCAAGGCGGCGCCGTCCGTCCGCCAGTTGCGCGATTAAAGTGCGAGCGCGGCCCAAGGGCGTTTCTTCCGACTTTACCGTCGCCGAGCGCCGATATTCGGCATCGGTTGAGGCACAGACCGCTTCGACCGATACGGCTCGCACACAGCCGCCGGTGACAAACGGATCGTCTCCGCGCCAGGCGAACAGATCTCCGGTGGAGTTGTTGAATGCCACGCGGTAGAAACGGTTCCGCATTTCGACCACGTCATCGCGACTGGCTGCGACCCCGCGAAGCGGAAATGCGCCGGTAGCGGGCAACGCCAGAAAGTCTCTTCGCCGCATCGTGTGCCTCCTTTGCAAGTCGCCGGCCGGGGCGTGGCCTGGTCAAAGCCACGCCTTTTGTTTGGTAATCGTTTTCCCAAAAGAAACAGGGGCCGTTTTACACGCTTGCGGCCGCCCTGTCAAGAGCAAGCGCGGGAGCCGCGGAAAACAGCCGACAATTCAAGCCATTTGCCCTAGCTCCAGCGACGGAAAGGAAATCCGGCGTCAGCGACGAAAAAAATGCTTGCTTGTCCGGCTGCAATGGGAATATGATCTGCCCTAGTAATCGTTTACTCGCGCCCGGCTAGTTCATCAACGAGGTTTGCAGCATGCTCGCATCGTTTGCCTCGCCGCCTGAGAGCCGCTTCTGGCTCTCTTCCTCCGGAGACATCGTCTTTCACAGTGTCCTGTCTGCCTGCGACGACGTCGATTACCTGCCCCACTCCCATCCGGAATACAATTTCACCTTCTGCTTGACGCGATTCGCTTGTGTTGTCGGCGGTGTGAGAATAAACCTGGGGTCCGGCGAGGCGGTCGTTACTCATCCAGGCGAGTTGCACGGAGACGTTCACGGGGGAGGCCCTTCTCCGGGGGGCCTGACGATGGTAATCTCCGTTCGGGCGATGAACCAGGCCATTCGCAGCATGGGCGACAGGACATACCCGAAAGCGTTTACTGCTCGCTTCCCGTCCACTCTGCATGCCGACAGATACATGCCGCTGGTTCACCGCCTGACCGAGGAGATGGAGCGGCGTCCGGCGGGCTGCGATATCATGATCGATTCGCTGGCGCGGCAGCTTCTGGCATACCTGCTTCGCGACCACCCGCCGCATCTCTGTGCGTCCCCCGGCGGCTTGTCCCGCCGGTTGCCCTTCAGGCATATGGTTCGCACGCTGGAATATATGAGCGCGTGTGCAAAGAGTGATTTTAATCTGGCTCAACTCTGCCGCACGATCGGCCTCAGTTCCTCGCTGTTCATCCAGTTGTTCAAACGGTCCTCGGATGGTCTGAGTCCCGCCGCCTACTTCAACCGTCTGGTCATGGCCAAGGCCCGCAGGCTTCTTCGAACGACCGACTGGCCGGTGAAGAACGTCGCCTACGAGTTGGGATTTCAAAACGACAGCCATTTCTGCCGGGTCTTTCACGCCAGTTTCGGCATGAGTCCGGGGGCCTTTCGTGAATCGACGGTGCGAGAGATGGTGTGCGCGCCGCAGCCTGAGCCGCCGATCCCGCCTGGCCCGTGCGCTCAGCGGCTGGTGGTACGCGACGACCGTCGCCTGACCGCTTTGGCGAAGATGGGGTCCAGCCGGGACACTTCGACTCTTGCCGCGGCCATCCTGAAAGGACCGGTGATGCCAAGCGCCAACGCCGGGCGCTTGGTTGCGGCGCGAAGACATTCTCTGGAATTGATAGCCGGTGGCAACCGACCGTAGGATCCCGGCCCATATTTCTCATGCAGAAGAATTGGAGGCAACGAAATGACGAGGTTGCTTGCTATCTCGGCGACGCTGCTCGCAGCGTCTTCCCTCACGGCCCAGGTGACGGTCCAGGAGTCAAAGGATGCGGTAACGGTGACGTCGAACTACGGAGCCACATGGAAAGCCGTCGTTGACAAGACCCGGGGAGGAACCATCAACCGCTTCCATGTGCCGGCTAACGGCCCTAATCTTGTCAGCGAACGATATGGCTTTTTCAATCTGTTTATCATGGCCGACAAGCCCGCTCCCGGGCAAAGCTCCCCTCAACGGGGGTGGAGCCGCAACACCGGTGCGATCGATTCGATCCGCGTCTCCTCGCAGGACGGCAAGGCGGTGGCCGAGATCAAGGGCCGCATCTTCACCGGCGCCGGCGTGCTCATTGCCGACTACTGGCAGACCTATACTTTCCTGGCGGACCGTGTCGTGCTCGATGGCGGCACCGAATGGAAATTCCATCCGGAGACCCGCTTGAACGATTCACACGTCGGGATTTTCATCACGGACGGCGTACTGGTTCACCCTGCCCGCGTGATGAAGGACGCCAATACACCAGTCGAACTACCCGTGACGCTGGGGGGAGGAGGGTTCTTTCCCGAAGGAATCAACTACCCGCTCGACTCCGAACTCTGGTTTAAGAACGGGCAGCGCCTCTTGTTCCGTGCGGTTCGCGTCCCCGCTCCGTACGCCGCCGACCGGCGCTATATCTACGAAAAGCCATGGCACACCGAATGGCGGGGAAAATTGCATCAACCCTTCGACTACGAAGGCGAGTACAAGGCGGTGCGGCCCAGCGGCAAAGGCAACAGCACCGTGCCGTATCCCAAGGGCCCGGTCGATTACCGATACGAGTTGGTTGTAACCGACCCGGCAAAGGCGCCCGCGCCGCCTCCGTTCGTCACCATTACTTCACCCGAACTGAATGCAAGGCTTTACCAGGTTGGTGAAGTGGTCGCGCTGAAAGCCAAAGTCACGAAGGCGGACGGAACGCCTTCGCAGGCGCCCCTGACCTGGGAGCTGTTTCCCAACGCCGGGCCGGAGCGGGAGAAGGTGATTGCCACTGGCACCGGCCCGTCGTTCTCCTTCAAGATTCCCACGAACGTTCCACATCAGCAGGACTTCGCGAACTACGCGATCAGGGTTACGGCCACCGATTCGAACGGCATGAAGGGTTACGATTACTTCACGCTGGGTATCGCCCCGCCCTACCCGCCCAGTCCGGTGATAGAACGCTTGAGCTGGGACCGCAAGAGCCGCATCGCTGCCGCGGCAACGCTAGGCCAGATGGGCCTGCTGGCGTGGGGCTCCGCCGATCGCGTTTACGCCGCATGGTCGGAACAGGGGCGCGACTGCGCGCCCGGCCAGGGCGATTCCTGGATCGCCGTGGACCGGCGCTGGGCCGCCCGTCCAGCCCCCGGCCCCGCTTGCGCGCCCGCCGACGGCCAACCGCGGAAGGCCGTGGCGCAAGTCGGTTCCGCGCCGCCGGCCCCGCTCAAAGCAGCTCCGCTGGCGGCGAAGTTGCCCGGCGAAGTTAAGGGAATCATCTCCGTGAACGGAGTGCTGTACGCCTGGGTAGTCACACAGCCGGGCCTGCCGCCCAATATCAAGCTGGCATGGTCGGAGGACCGCGGCGAAACCTGGAAGCTCTCGGAGTGGAGCTTCCCGGACGATCGCTCGATCTTCTACCCGGTAACATTTGTGGACTACGGCCGCGACAGCACCGCCTCGCCGGACGACTTTCTCTACCTGTTCGGCGGAACATTGCCCAAGGGAACGGGGCCGTGCTTCCAGTGCCAGCATGCTTACCTTGCCCGAGTCCGCAAAGACAAGATACGGGATCGCGACGCCTACGAATTCTTCCTGTGGCCCGCCGAGGACGGTTCGCCGAAATGGACCCGGGATGGGCTGGCGCTCTTCCAGGTTCTGTATGCACCGGATGGCATCGAGGCGCCTGTGGTTACTTATCACCCGAAGCTGAAGCGTTACCTCGCCGCTGTCCGGAGCGGCGGCCGATTGAAGATTCTCGACGCCCCGCAGCCATGGGGCCCCTGGTACACGGTGCCGGCTGATGAGCTCGGCGCCTCTCCGGCGGTCCTGTCGTTCCCCTCGCGCTGGCTGTCGCAGGATGGAAACAGCGCCTGGGCGCTCTTTACCGCCTCCGACCGTCCGGCCTCCGAGGCGATCCGCGCGACAATCACCTTGCGCAAGAATCCGCCGGCAGAAAAGGCGGCGAAACAGTAATCGCCGCCTGAGCCGGGAGACTTTCTCTCTGCGTTGCCGTTCTGTCACCGGTTCACGGGGACCCGTAGCGAGGATCGATCGTGCATTATCTTGTTTGGTTGGTGATTGCGGGCTATTTTGGCAGCCTGGCTGGGTTGATTCGGTGGGTAATGAAACGAAACCAGGATACCGCCGCCGACTACTTCCTGGCGAACCGCAACCTGGGCTGGTTCATCGTCGGCGCTTCCATTTTCGCCTCGACCATTGGCTCCGAGCACCTAGTGGCGCTCGCCGGCTCGGGAGCTATGTTCACTTCAGCGGCTGAGTCCCGGGAGGGTACGCCTTGCCCCGCCGCGTGCAAGTGCCTGAGAGGCAGTTTGTGTCACTGGTAGCTGTTGATATCGGCACATCGACGGTGAAAGCCGCCGTGCTCGATCTCGAGACGCTCAGCCTGCGCCATGTTACCGGAGTTCCTTTTCCCCCGCCCTTAGCTGGCCGGCCGCGCCTGTTTCACGAGGTCGACCCCCAGGTTGTCGTGAATTCGGTAAAGGCGTTGATCGCCGGCCTGCTCCGCCTGGCCCCGGATTGCTCCGGGATCGTGATGTGCGGCCAGATGGGTGGCTTGATTCTCGTAGATGATCGAGGCGAGCCGCAATCCAATTACGTTTCGTGGCAGGACCAGCGTCTTCTCATGCCTCATCCGTCCGGCGGCAGAAGTTATTTCGACGCGTTGAGGTGGCGGCTAAGCCCCGAGCGACAGGTGCAACTAGGCCGCGAGATTTCTCCCGGACACACTTCGGCCATACTCTTCTGGCTCAAAGAGGCCGGGCAGCGCGTCTCGCAGGGTTTGTACGGGTCTTCGCTCGCTGACTTCGTGGTCGCCAATCTCTGCCGCACGCCGCCCGCCGCGAACGCGACCATATGCGTGGGGATGTTGGATTTTCAAACAGGCGACTGGCACCGCGACGTATTCGCGGAGCTTGGTATCGAGGAATTCGCCTGGCCTGCTCTGCGCGATTTTCGCGAGCCGGTTGGAACGTTGCAGGACGGAGCTTCGGCCGCGCCGTGCTATACCGCGGTCGGCGATCATCAGTGCGCTCTCGCCGGTGCTTTCCTGCGCGAGGGCGAGCTATCGCTGAACATTTCCACGGGCTCGCAAGTCAGCCTCCTGACACGCAAGTATCTGCCTGGCGACTATCAAACGCGGCCGTACTTCGATGGCCTGTTTCTCAACACGATCACGCATATCCCGGCAGGCAGGGCGTTGAACGTGCTTCTGCGCCTGCTGCGGGAACTAACCGAGGCGCAGGAACTGGATCTCCGCGATCCCTGGCCCTACATCACGCGGGAAGCCAGCCGGGTCGTGGACTCCGATTTGCGAGTTGACCTGGCATTTTTTTCCGGCCCGGTGGGTGAGCGCAGGTGCATGTCGAACATCAGCGAGGCCAATCTGACAATCGGCCACGTGTATCACGCGGCGTTCCGCAATATGGCCGATAACTATTCGCGTTGCGCGGCGCGCCTGGCGCACAGCGGGGTCTGGAACGACCTGGCTCTTTCAGGCGGCCTGGTGCGCAAGATAGGCGTGCTCCGCGGACTTATCGTTGAAGCTTTCCGCTGCCTATACCGGATCGCGCCGTCCACGGAGGATACTCTACTGGGCTTGATGGCACTGGCATTGGTGATCGAAGGTCGCGCCGTGAACGTCGCAGAGGCTGCCGAGGTTCTTCGGCGGCATGAGAGTCGATTCGCCGTCGGCGGTGAGTAAGGGTTATTTGAACATGCCGGGTAATCCGCAATCCAAGCACGTGGCCGTTTCCGAATTGTTCGGTTTCTGCGAACGGGGGCTGATCAGCGCCGGCGTTTCCCCTGATGACGCGGCGGTCGCCGCCGACACTCTCGTCACCACGGATTCGTTCGGCGTCTCTACGCACGGCACCAAGCTGTTGGCCGCCTATTTGCGCCGGCTGCTGGGGGGAGGAGTCCGTGCAGACGGCCGACCTTGCATCGCTCGCGAGTTGCCGGGGTGTGCGGTTGTCGACGGGCAATCCGCTCTGGGCCAGGTGAGCGGCGTCTTCGCCATGAAGATCGCCATCGACAAGGCGAAGCGCTGCGGGCTGGACTATGCGGGGGTTTATAACGGCAGCCACTTTGGCGCCCTGGGATATTACAGTCTGCTGGCGGCCAACGCCGGCCTGATTGGTTGCGCCATGTGCAACGATGTGCCGAGCGTGGCGGCTCCCGGCTCCCGCGTTGCCGTCACCGGCACCAATCCTCTCTCGTACGCCATCCCGGCCGGCCGCCGCGAGCCGATATTCTTCGATGCGGCGATGAGCACTGTCGCCGGTGGCAAAGTCTATGCGGCGAGGATGCTCGGCAAACCGATTCCGGGAGATTGGCTAATCGGTCGCGATGGACGGCCGACAACGGACGCATCCCTTTACCCCGATGCCGCTTTCCTCGCCCCTATGTCCGGCCACAAGGGCTACGCGCTCGCCATACTGATTGAAACGTTGTCGAGCCTGTTGAACGGCGGGGCGGTAACCTGGCAAATCGGCAGTTGGATCTACATAGCCCCGTCCCAGCCTAGCTGCCACAGCGCCGCTTTTCTGGCCATCGATGTGGCGGCCATGCAGCCGCTGGACGAGTTCGTCGAGCGGGTCGATGCGCTGGTGGACGAAATACATGGAGCACAGGCGGCTGAGGGCTGCCCCAGTGTGTTGTTACCCGGGGAACGCGAGTGGCGCAACCGCCAGGCGGCGCTGACGCAAGGCATTCTTCTGCCGCCCGACGTTATCGGACAGCTTGCCGAGGCGGCCAGTCTGAGCAGAGTCCATCCGGCCTGGCTGACGTAGCCTTTTGCGCACCAGCTCGCCCGGCAGACAGAACGCACATCCAGGGATGGCTGCGCCATGGCGCGCCGGATGGCCGGCCCGTTAGCCGGCGAAAACGCAAGGAGGCAATGTTCATGCCAAACGATAGTATCGGACGTCGTGATTTCCTGAGGACGCTTGCGCCGTTGTTTGCCCTGGCGTATGGGCACGCCGCTCAGGCGAAGCGTCCGAACGTCCTGTTCCTTCTCACGGACGACCAGCGTTGGGACCTGCTGAGCCTGCGCGGGCACCCTTTTCTGAAGACACCGAACATGGATCGCGTTGGCCGGGAGGGCGGCACGTTCGTGAACGCCTTCGCCACCACCGCCCTTTGCAGCCCCGCGCGCGCTTCTTTCCTGACCGGACGCTACGCCTGCCAGCACGGCGTACACTACAACGCGCCGTCGGAGACGTTCGACCGCGTCGAAAAGACGTTCCCCCGCCTGCTTCGCGAGGCGGGATACCATACCGGCTACGTCGGCAAATGGCACATCGGAGAGGATCCATCGCCGCGGCCCGGCTTCGATTACTGGGCCTCGTGGCCGGGCCAAGGCGTTTACCTCGATCCGGTGATGAACATCAACGGCAAAACGAGCCCGCAGCCGGGGCATGTGGATGATATCGTTGCCAGGCTGGCGGGAGAATTCATACGATCCGCACCCGCGGACCGGCCCTTTTGCCTGAACGTCGGCATCAAGTCGCCCCATCATGAACACATCCCGCCTGCCGATCTGGCCCATGAACTGGACGATATCCCGATACCGAAGCCGCCAAGCTGGTTCGAGGACTATGCGCAAAGCCGGCGGCCCGATGTGGTCAAGAACGCCTGCCTGCAGGTCGATCGCTTCCATCACGGGCCCGAGCCGCTGAAGGGCGGCTGGGAACCGTATATCCGCGATTTTTACCGCTGCATACTGAGCGCCGATCGCGCCGTCGGCCGCATCGTCGGTGCCCTAGAAGAGCGAGGCATCCTCGACCATACGGTTGTGATCTTCGCGGGTGATAACGGGTTCTCGCTGGGTGAGCACCACCTGGTCAGCAAGCGGTTCCCGTATGAAGAGAACATCCGCATTCCGCTGCTCATGCGCTATCCGAAGGTGATCCGCCCGGGAACCGTGATCGAGGACATGGTGCTGAACATCGACGTCTGTCCGACCGTCCTCGACTTCTGCGGCGCCCCGGTGCCCTCGAATGTGGCGGGCCGAAGCGTGCGGCCGCTGCTCGGCAACCGCGCCAGCGTCGCCTGGCGCCGGCAGATGTTCAACGAATATGCGGAACGCATCTGGGGATATCCGGCGCTGACCTGTGTGCGCACGGAACGCTACAAGTACATCGAGTACGTTGATCCTGCGAGCACCAACGAACTGTACGACCTGCTGCTCGACCCCAGGGAGATGCGCAACGTGATAGCGGAGGCCCGTTATGGTCCGGTGCTCGCCGACATGCGCAATCGTCTCATTCAACTCAAGAAGGAGGCCGGGTGGAAACCGCCGGTGGCTACCGGTCCGAACACGCCCTGCCCTCCGCTGCCCAAAAAGGGAGAGGGTGCAAAATGAAACTACTCGCCACACTGATGCTGTTTGCCTTAAGCGCCGCCGCACAATGGCAGCCCGCCACGCCCGAAAGCCAGGGAATGTCGTCGAAGAAGCTGGACGCGTTGCGCGACGGGCTCGCCGCCAGAACGACGAAGACTTTCCTGGTGATCCGGCACGATCGTCTTGTCTACGAGTGGTACGCGCCCGATTGGAACAAGGACAAACCGCACGGGACCGCCTCGCTGGCCAAGCAGCTTGTCGGTTCCACGTCTTTGATCCTTGCGCTCGGCGATCGCAAACTGTCTCTCGACGATACTGTCTGCAAGTACGTCCCGCAGTGGAAAGACGATCCGCTCAAGAAGATCGTCACCATAAAACAATTGGCGACGCACACATCCGGGCTGGAGGACTCGGTGGTAGCGCCCGGCTCCGGAAAGCCGCACCAGGAGCAGACTGGCTGGCAGGGCGAGTTCTGGAAGCAACTGGATCCACCGAAGGACCCCTTCACCTTGAGCCGCGATATGGCTCGCGTCGTTCGCCCGCCCGGCACCACCTTTCCTCCGGGCGACGACACCGGCTACAGCAACCCCGGCTACGCCATGTTGAGTTACGCGGTCGCGGCTGCGTACCGTGGCACCCCGTACACCGACCTGCGGGTGCTGCTGCGCGATCGGCTGATGCGGCCCATCGGCGCCGCTGATGAAGAATGGTCGATCGGTTACAAGAAGACCTACCAGGTTGACGGTCTTCCGCTGGTTGCCACGTGGGGAGGCGGCAATTACACGGCGCGCGCGGTGGCGCGCGTCGGCTGCCTCATGCTGCACGACGGTAAGTGGGACGGCAAGCAGGTGTTGTCGGCCGAGTGGGTGCGCCACGCCAAGAAGACCGGCGATTGCGGGTGGTGGCTGCACGGTATACCCAAGCGGCTCCCGCAGGACGCCTTCCTGGGCGCGGGGGCGGGCATGGAGGTTCTCATCGTTGTCCCCAGCCTCGATCTTGTAGTCGTCCGCAACGGCCGAGACTTATCCGACGAGTCGGATTGGGGCGGCTTAGCCACTTGGCTCGTGAATCCTTTGATGGATAGTATCGTGAAACCATGAACCGAAGAACATTTCTGTACGCACCGTTGGCAGCGTTGGCGATGGCGCAGCAGGTCGAACGGCGGCCGAATATCCTCTGGCTGTTTTCCGACCAGCAACGCGCCCATGCGCTTGGCCTTAATGGCGATCCCAACGCTCGCACACCGAATATCGATCAGATCGCGCAACGCGGGGCGAACTTTACGGACGCGGTCTCCGGCTACCCCCTGTGTTGTCCGTTCCGCGGGTCGCTGGTGACCGGGCGGCATCCGCACCACTGCGTGCCGGGCCACGAGCATCCTCTGCCGGCCGGCCAGGAGACAATCGCGCACGTGCTGGGGGAAGCGGGCTATCAGACGGCCTGGTTCGGCAAGTGGCACCTGGACGGCTGGCACGAATACGATGGCCGGGCCGCTTTTCACATTGTGCCGCCCGAACGCCGTGGCGGTTTTGAAACGTGGGTTGGATATGAGAACAACAACAGTCAATACGACTGCTGGGTGCATGGCGGAACCGGCAAGGACGCGTTTCACTATCGCCTGCCAGGCTATGAGACCGACGAACTAACGAACCTGCTCATCAAGTACTTGAAGGACCGTGGGGCCGAACAGGGTACCTATCGGCGTCGTCCGTTCTTTGCCGTGCTTTCGGTTCAGCCGCCCCACGACCCCTATGTGGCTCCCAAGGACTTTGTGGAGCGCTACGACCCGGCGCGGCTGCAATTGCGGCCGAACGTGCCGGCGGTGAAGAGCGTCGTCGAGACGGTCCGCAAGAATCTGGCCGGCTATTACGCGATGATTGAAAACTGGGACTGGAACATCGGCCGCATCCGGCAGGCGCTTTCCGAAACCGGCCTGGCCGCCGATACCCGTCTGATGATCTTCAGCGATCACGGAGACATGCACGGGTCGAACGGCCAGTTCCACAAGACCACGCCCTTCGAGGAAGCGATCAAGATCCCGTTCATCATCGGCGGCGAACAACCGACTTTGGGTAGCGTAACCGGGAGTTTTCCGGCGCTCCTGAACAGTGTGGATATAGCGCCTACGACCCTCGGATTGTGCGGCATCGCAAAGCCCGGCTGGATGGAAGGCAAGGACTTTTCCACCTACCACGAACCTGACTCGGCCTACCTGCAAAACGTGATTCCGACAGGCCATCCTGACAGCACCAACAAACCGTACCGCGGCTTGATCACGCGCGATGGTTGGAAGTATGTGGCTTTCGCCAACACCTCTTGGCTGATGTTCGACCTGAACGACGACCCGTACGAACAGGTAAACCTGGCACACAACAACAAGGCACGCGTGCAGCGGAAGAAGCTGATCGCTCGCCTCCGGCAATGGATCTCCGATACAGGCGATCAATTCGAACTGCCGGACAACTGATCGCCTGCCGGTATAAGAACCTCGCATGAAAAGAAACCCCGCATCTAGTCATTTGCTGTTCCTGCTTCTTCTCAACGCGGCCGCCTGTCTGTCTGGGTTCGCGCAATCTCTCGCACCCGCGCCACGCGATCTGAGCAAGCAACCGACTCTTTATCTGGTCGGTTATGCCCACCTCGACACGCAGTGGCGCTGGGATTACGTCCGGACAATCGAAAAATACCTTCCCGCGACGCTGCAAAAAACTTCCGGCTCATCGAGAAGTACCCGCATTACGTTTTCAACTTTACGGGAGCAAACCGTTACCGGGTGATCAAGGAGTACTACCCGGACGACTACGCGCGATTGAAGAAATACGTAGAGGCAGGGCGCTGGTTCCCGGCCGGATCGTCGATGGAAGAGAGCGACGTAAATGCCCCGTCGGCCGAATCGATCATCCGGCAGATCCTGTACGGCAGGAAGTACTTCCTGAAGGAATTTGGGAGCAACAGCGCCGAGTACACGCTGCCCGACTGTTTCGGATTCCCCGCATCGTTGCCCAGCATCCTCGCCCACATGGGCCTGAAGGGGTTCTCCACGCAGAAACTCGGGTGGGGATCGTCGGCGCGCGTGGGCGGCCCGAACTCTCCTCAGAAAACACCGCTCGGGATGCCCTTCCACGTGGGTGTCTGGGAAGGACCGGACGGTAAGGGCGTGATCGCCGCCTTCCGTCCCGGCGCATTTACGAATTCCGTCAATTACGACCTGAGCCAACCGCTTACCGAGTATGAGCGCCGCTTCCGCCAGATCGACTGGCTGGAACGGATCGCTCTCCTCGGAAAGACGAGCGGTCTGTACGCCGACTACATCTATTACGGCACCGGCGACGAAGGCGGTTCCCCGGACGAAGCATCCGTGAACATGATGGAAGCGCTGCTGACGAAAAGCACCATCGCTCCGCCGGACCTTTACAGGTTGTACCGGGTGCCGGAGCCGCACCCGCCCGCGCGGCCGGCGGTCAAGGTGGGAAACGGACCCGTGGCCATCGTCGGTGGCAGGTCAGACCAGATGTTCCTCGACATTACAGGGGCGCAGCGGGCAAGGCTACCCCGGTTTAACGGCGAGCTTGAACTGAAGAATCATTCCGCCGGCTCGTTTACCTCGCAGGCTTATACCAAGCTCTGGAACCGGCGCAACGAAGTGCTCGCTGAAGCGGCGGAGGGCGCTTCCGTGGCCGCCGACTGGCTTGGCGGGCTGCCGTATCCACTTTCGCGGCTGAACGACGCCTGGACGCTGGTCGCGGCAACTCAATTCCACGACATCCTGCCAGGCACGAGCATTCCCAAAGCCTACGAGTACTCGTGGAACGACCAGATTTTGGCCATGAACCAGTTTCTCGCCGTTACGAATAGCGCCGTGAGCGCCGTGGCGTCAGCGCTCGACACGCGCGTCCCGGGCGTTGCGGTGGTCGTTTACAACCCGCTGAACATCGCGCGCGAAGATGTGGTTGGGGCCAGGCTGGAGTTCCCGGACGGTGTTCCCCCTGCCGTCCGGGTAATCGGATCCGATGGCAAGCAGGTGCCCGCTCAGTTGTCTGCCGGCAATACGGTGTTGTTCGTGGCCAGGGCGCCGTCAATCGGCTTCGCCGTCTACAGCGTTCAACAAGCCGAAGCAAGCATCGGGTCGAAGCTGACGGCGACACAGCACAAACTCGAAAACGCTCGCTATCGAGTCCATCTCAACCGCTATGGTGACGTGGAAAGCATCTTCGACAAAAGGCTCAACCGGGAACTGCTGATCGAACCGATCCGGCTGGCTATCAGCACCGATAAACCAACCGCTTTCCCTGCCTGGAACATGGACTTCGAGGACCAGAGCCGCCAGCCCCGCGCGCAAGTCGGAGATACGGGAATCAAACAACCGGTCCGCCGCGCCGACCCGCCGATCCCCGAGCCTCTTCCGGAAATTCGAATCGTGGAAAACGGGCCGGTGTGCGTGGCCTTGCAGGTGATACGTAAGTGTGAAGGCTCGACCTTCGCGCAAGCGGTCCGCCTTTCAGCCGGTGATGCCGGCGACCGTGTCGAATTCAGCGAGGTTATTGATTGGAAGACACCGGCTGCGAATTTGAAAGTCGTTTTCCCGCTGACCGCCGTCAACCCGGTCGCCACGTATAACTGGGACATCGGCACGATCGAACGCTCGACCAATGAACCGAGGAAATTCGAAGTGCCGTCCCACCAATGGTTCGATCTTACGGACAAGAGCGGCGCTTTCGGAGTGACTGTACTATCGGATTGCAAGCTGGGCTCCGACAAGCCGGACGACAACACGCTTCGGCTTACTCTGCTTCGAACGCCCGGCATTGGCGAGACGTGGGAAGCACGCCAATACCCCGACCAGGCAACGCAGGATTGGGGCAGGCACGAAATACTCTTTGGCTTGACGGCACATGCCGGAGACTGGCGGAAAGCCCAGGTTTATTGGGACGGGTTGCGGCTGAATCAACCGATGCTCGCGTTCCAGTCGCCGGTGCATGCGGGACCGCTGGGCAAGAGTTTTTCGTTCCTCAATGTGAGCAGCCCGCAGCTTCGCCTGCTCGCCGTAAAGAGGGCCGAAGATACGGATGAGATCGTCATTCGAGTGGTCGAAATGAACGGCCAGCGCGTGCCGGAGGCCCGGCTCCGTTTTGTTGCACCGGTAGCTTCTGCTCGCGAAACGAACGGCGCCGAGGAACCGGTCGGCATGGCAACAGCGGTTGGCAACGAGCTGGTCACCAGCTTCTCTCCGTACCAGATCCGCACGTTTGCCGTAAAGCTGCGCAAACCGGCGGCGCGCCCCATGATCCCGAAGTGGAAGGCAGTGGACCTGCCGTACAACCAGCGTGTGGCCAGCCGCGACGGGTCCGCGAACCAGGCGGCCTTCGACTCTTCTGGCCGCAGCCTTCCGGTGGAAATGCTTCTTTCGCGCCTCCCCTATGGAGGTATTTCTTTTGAACTGCCGTCTGCCGAAAAGCCGAACGCGGTGGTAGCGCGCGGCCAGTCAATCGCCTTGCCGGCAGGCACTTACAATCACATTTACGTGCTGGCCGCGGCGGAAGGCGACCAAAAGGCGCGGTTCTCCGTTGGCCGCCAGATTACTGAACTGACTATCGGCGATTGGGGCGGTTACATCGGCCAGTGGGACAACCGCATCTGGAAAAAGACGCAAGTGGCGGCCAAGCCCGGGGAGCGGCCGCAGATGATCGAAGAGTACGCCGGCCTTGTGCCTGGCTTCATCAAACCGGCCTCCGTGGCGTGGTTTGCCTCCCACCATCACACCGCGGACGGACGCAACGTCCCGTATGCCTACTCGTATCTTTTCGCATACGAATGGGCAATTCCCGCGAACTCCACTTCATTAACGCTTCCAGACAATGACAAGATCCGTATCCTGGCCGTAACAGTTGCCGAACAACAGCAACCCGTACGCCTTGCCCAGTGGCTGTATGATATGCGACCAAGCGCACTGCGGTGACGTGACATGCGCGACACCGGCATGGCGACCGGCCTCTGGCGACGAAATGCGCGGGGCGTCGAGCGCGTTAAGCAACCGGTAGTCGAAATCATGGAGTCCAACCAGAGGACCATCCATTTCTGGATGGTCTTCTGTTGTATCCAGTCCAGTTTCGCGAGCAGGTCTACCGCTGCACTCGGCAGCATGGGTTCGGCTACAGCGATTGCCGCTTTCAACTCGGGAACAGTTCGAAAGTCGATTTCACGATCGCCAAAGCGCACCCGCGCTACGCCGCTTGCAAGTGCATCGCGCAACACCTTCAGTTGTTCCTCGGTGAACGACACGTTAGTGATTCGGAAAGAGAAAGCGACTAAGCGCTAATCGCTCGCCCGCATCTGTTTGACCCGTCGCCAGATTCAGGCCTTGCTATCTGCGCGCGATGCATCGCTGTATGTGACTGCGCTTAAGCGCAAAGGAGCCAATGAAAGGATGACCAAACAGGAATTCAGACGGGGGCAGTGGTCCGCGGTTCGCACGGCGTGTTCGCGATGTTGGCCGCCAGGAAGGGACTCCCGAGACTGTGCCTCTTGTAAATCCCGAACTTTCTGAGAACATGAGGCTTGCGCATTTCCACAAACTTCCCTCTATCGACGTTCGGAGTGCTGCCCGTGCTGGTTGGCGCCCTGCCCGCATAGCTGATCGCGCCCACCTGGCCCGCTGGGCGGCGACGACGCGGCGGGCGGAGGAAATGGGGCGCTTGGGGGCACCTTCCCACTTTTTGCGTATGTTTGTAGAGAATCCTCCGCGGTTGTCTGCTGCACCAGACAGCGGGACGACGGCCAGGCGGACAACGCTGTGGGTGCCGGAGAGCGTGCCAAATTTGCTGGGCCGCCACTGGCTGCGCGTTCGCCGTTCGGGTTATCCACCGCTTCCTCCTGTCAAGCCAGGCGGCCAAGGGGCGCGGAAACTTCGCGCCACGTTGGCCCACGTTCGAACGGAAGGCGGTGGGGCGACGCGAGACGCGAAAAACTCGCTCACGACTTCGCTGGTAACCGGTTCTGCCTTCCCTCGCAGACGGTCGGCTCGCAAGCATTTTAAGGCGCCCGATCGTGCTGGCTTTAAAAAGACTGAAGACTTAGAAAAGTAATCTTGGCAGCCGAGACCGAAGACGAAAAACGACGCCTTCAAATAGCACAGATATTACCGAGACGGAATCCAGATAAGCAGTCCTGGGCACGGGGCCCCTTCCCCGGCCGGCCTGCATATTCTGTCTTCCGCTCTGATGATGAGTGGCTTCCGCATCGCTATCCGTTTTCCAAAAGCATCGGCCTTGACGTTTGGCGCCGGCCTGCGCGCCCATGCCAGAAGAGGCATGGGCAAGCAATTGAGAAAGCATCGGGTTCTCGTTTCGGGAGCCCGGTTAAGAACTCGGAGGTGGGTGGAATGGAACAAGAACATTTGAGCAAGCCGATGCGGGAGGCACTTGCAGAGTTGCGCTTCGCATCGCAGACGATCACGGCCGACATTGGTGATGCCGTTCTGGAGGCCGAGAGCGAGCGCCAGTTTCTGCAGCTCGCTTTGGCCGCCTTGGACGATCTGAGGAGTGAATGCGACGAATGGCACGAACGGCTTTCGGCTGCCGCTGTGAAGGCCGCGGCGCGGACGAACAGGGACAGAAGAGAAGCGCGCCCAGCGCAGGGGGCGATTTGATGGCAACGTACGTTCTTGCCTTTGTCGGCATTGAGGTGACGAAGGGCAGCTTTTCGGAAGTTGCGCAGGTCGTTGAAGCCCTGGCCAGAGAGTGCGGCGTGCATTACCAAAGCGATCAGGATGGGGCCACGTTTCAGATGGAGGGCCGCAATCTGATTGACTATGCCGTGCTTGACCGGCTCAGGGACTTCATGGCGTCCAAGGGGCTGAAATTCACGATCCACGCAGATGAGTTCCTGGCGACCGAGTGCGGCTACTACTTCAGCAACGGGGACGACACCTGCGACGCTGGCGACGGGCATAACGCCAGCGACGCCGAAGCAAGCGCGAAGCAGGAGGCGGTATGAATGGGCCAATACTTCCTCGTCGCCAATCTGGACAAGAAGGAATACCTGCTCCCGCACAACCTGGATTGCGGCCTGAAGTTCTTGGAGATTTGCGCCAGCAACATTCCTCGGCTGCTGGCGCTTCTATTGCGCAAGAGCAACGAAACGGGCGGCGGCGACATCCGCAAGCCTTGTGAGGCCGCCGGGCGATGGGCAGGAGACCGGATCGTGATAGTCGGCGACTACGACGAGAGCGGGCTTTACTATACCGTGCGCACGACTTTCCGGGAGATCAGCGAGATCGTGAAGCAGGATTACGGCGACTTCATCGGAATTCCAAGCTTTCGGACAGAAGAGGCGGAGGGCGGTGCGCCCTCTGCTTCAACAACTGTCCCGAACCAGGAATCTGGCGTGTGCTCTGGGATGACACAAAAGCAGGAAAGGGAAAGCGATCTGGAACAGGTGTTCGGTCCCGTGCTGTTTCGCTACACGGCTGAGGATGCGGTGCGAGACGGGATGTTCGTTGAAGTCGGGAAGGTCGGCGATTGCCCGGTCTATTTCACGCGCAACCTGTTTGATCAGGGGTACCAGGACGAGCCCAAGAGAAAGGCGCTCGTGGACGGCGGGCTGAAAATGCTGGGAGAGCCTGATGCCGAGGATACGGACTCCATGCGGCTGAGGGTGATTGAGAAGGACCGGATATGGGTCGTCCTCAACGGCGAAGGCATCACGTTCATGAAGCCGGAGGATTATTGAGCGGGCGGCGGACCACTTGGCGTAGTGCCGGCGTGCGATATGCTCGCTGATGCCCAGCACATCGGCAACATCCGCCATCCTTCCGCCGCGCGCCAAGATGTCGGTCGCCGGCGTGTGGCGGAAGCGATGAGCGTGCGCGTCCACGACTTTACTCTTGGCGAAGACAGCAGTCAGTGTGCGCTCGGCCATTCCGACCACCCAGCGGCGAATGCCATAAGTAAACACTGCGGCGTTAAGCAGGACCTATCCCCCATCATCCCTTCCTGTACCGGAAGCTGCGTTGACTTGGGAACGAGCGGGGCGTACTATCTCTGGCAACGGGGGGCCCCTCCATGATTGGCAAGACCATCTCGCACTACCGGGTCCTCGAGAAGCTCGGGGGCGGGGGGATGGGTGTGGTCTACAAGGCCGAGGACACCAAGCTCAAGCGCCTCGTGGCCCTCAAGTTCCTGCCCGAAGAACTCTCCCGCGATAAGCACGCCCTGGAGCGGTTTCGTCGTGAGGCGCAGGCCGCCTCGGCGCTGAACCATCCGAACATCTGCACCATTTACGACATTGACGAGGCCGACGGCCGGCACTTCATCGCCATGGAGTTGCTGGAAGGCCGGACGCTCAAGCACCGGATCGCGGGGCGACCAGTGCCCACAGAGGAAGTGCTGGAACTGGGCATCCAGATAACCGACGCCCTCGACACGGCACACAAGAAAGGAATTATTCATCGCGACATCAAGCCCGCCAACCTGTTCGTCACCGAGCGCGGACAAGCCAAAATCCTCGACTTTGGCCTGGCCAAGCTGACGCTGGCGGAAGCGGCGAAAGCGGCCGGGGCATCGGAAGGGACAACCGTCGATGTGGTCGAGGAGCAGTTGACCAGCCCGGGGGCAGCGGTCGGCACCGTCGCCTACATGTCGCCGGAGCAAGGGCTCGGACAGAAACTGGACCCGCGCAGCGACCTGTTCTCGGTCGGCGTGGTGCTCTACGAGATGGCCGCCGGCACAAGAGCCTTTAAGGGGAGCAGTTCGGTGGCAGTTTTTGACGCCATCCTGCACAAGGCTCCAGCAGCGCCCGCGCGCCTGAATCCGGAACTGCCGGCCGAGTTGGAACGAATCATCGACAAGGCGCTGGAGAAGGATCGGGAGGTGCGTTATCAGTCGGCAGCCGAATTGCGCGTGGACCTGAAGCGGCTGCAACGGGAGACCCATTCGGGGCGAGCCGTCCCAGTGGAGGTGGGCTTGGAGGGCTATCTGCAGAGGCCCGGCGTCCCAGCCCCGCGCGCAGCCGGCCTGCGATTCGTCCTGGGCGACTGGCGCTGGCGGCGCCTGGCTCCCCCTGTACTCCTGATCGTGCTCGCGCTTTCCATCGCGGCGGCGTGGGTGTTCCGCCGAAACGCCCGGGTACGATGGGCGCGCGAACAGGCGCTTCCGGAGATCGGCCGTATGATCGAGAGGGAAGATTACATCTCCGCCTGTGCCCTCGCCCGCGAGGCGGAGCGCCACCTGCCCGGTGATCAGCAGCTCGCCAGATTGTGGCCTAACAGCCTGTGGTAAAAGTCGCCGAATCGATTGCAGATGACCGGGTTGATAAAACATAAATGTGCTAAAATGTTTTATCGGATTCCGGAGGGCAATGGC
>Ga0315277_10000651_pt1 | contig 54392 bp, 49 predicted proteins | sample YL17G05_15_MG_FD_203695 | JGI IMG/M metagenome (GOLD analysis project Ga0315277, IMG submission 203695) | Sediment microbial communities from Yellowstone Lake, YNP, Wyoming, USA - YL17G05_15 | ecosystem: Environmental > Aquatic > Freshwater > Lake > Sediment | place: USA: Wyoming | collected... | reverse complement strand
GCGAAGCCATCCTTCAAGGCTGCGCGAACAGGCTTCGGCCGGTCCTGATGACGGCGACGATCACGATCTTCAGTCTCGTCCCGCTCCTTTTCGCCCAGGGCCCGGGGTCGGAGGTCCAACGGCCGCTCGCCGTGGTCGTGGTCGGCGGGCTCGTGACATCGACGCTGATGACCCTCCTCGTTCTCCCCGCCCTCATCGCCCGGATGGAGAGGAAGAAGGGTCCGGCCCCATCGCGAGGTTGACAGCCCCCGGGCCGGGCCCTACACTCATGGCGAGCGAGCTGAGGAAAGGCTGACCGGAGTGGATCCGCACCGACATTCCGAATCGGGCCTCCGCGGCCGTCCGGACACCGGACGCCTCCGCCTGGCCCTCTTCCTGACCTTGGCCTTCATGGGAGTCGAGATCGTCGGCGGGATTCTGAGCCGCAGCCTGTCCCTGATGGCGGACGCGGGCCATATGCTCACCGACGTCGCCGCGATCGGGCTCAGTCTCTTCGCCGCCTGGCTGGGAGGCAGGCCGCGGACCTTCGAAAAAACCTTCGGATGGCGTCGCTTCGAGATCTTCGCCGCCTTCGTCAACGGCGCAACCCTCTGGGGGCTGGCCGCGATCATCGGCTTCGAAGCCTTCAAGAGGCTTCGGACACCGACGCCTCCCTCCAGCCTGCTCATGATGGCCGTGGCGGCCGCGGGCCTGGCGGCCAACCTCGGGATCGCCGCCATCCTGCGGAGCGGCCGGGATCGGAGCCTCAACCTCAAAGGGGCGTATCTCCACGTCATCTCGGACGCGCTCGGAAGCGTCGCCGTGCTGATCTCTGCCGTGATCATCGCCCGGACCGGCTGGACGGCCGCCGATCCGATCGCCGCCGTCGCCATCGCCGTCCTGATCGCCCTGAGCTCGGGACGGCTCATCAGGGAATCCTTCCAGATCATGATGGAAAGCGCCCCCTCCCACATCGACCCCGAGGACGTCAAGGCGGCGCTCCTCGGGATCGAAGGCGTCGTGAGCGTTCACGACCTTCACGTCTGGACGATCTCGTCGGGATGGGTGTCCCTGAGCGCCCATGTGGCGAAGCGGCTCGAAGCCGATTCCGATGCCCTCCTCGCCGCAGCCAAAACGCTCCTCAAGGAAAGATTCGGGATCGAACATCTGACCCTCCAGATCGAAACGGCGGGAGGCGATTGTTCGACCGCGTCGTGCGGGGAAGAGAGCCGCTAAAATCGCGGCTCGTCGGTCATCGCGCCAGGAGATAGATCAGAACGGCCAGGGGCCCGAGGACGCACGGCTTGCAGACGGACCGCCAGAAGCCCCCCACGCGGAATTTCCGGACGTTGGAAAAACCGCTTTCGCAGCCGATCCCGTCGAAGGCTTTGATCCGGACGTAATAAAGGCCGGATTCGGCCGGCTCGGCGAGGAGCGTTTCCGTCCCCGGGGCCAGCTCGTCAAGGATGATCGTCCGGAAATCCGCATCTTTTGCGAGGTGGACCCGGTAGACGACGCCGGGACCGAGATCGCTCCAACGGAAGCGGATCCGGGCGCTGTCCCGGCCGGGTCTTTCGAGGACGGGGGCCGGGTAAGGCGGAAGGACGGAGAAGCTTGCGCTCTCGGACCACTCCCCTTCATATCCATCGGCCGCGACGGACCGGGCCCGGAGATGATAGCTGCCCACGGCGAGGGCGGCGGGCGTCCAGGACGTCGTTTGGACATCGGCCTGATCGAGGATCGCGGCGAACCCGGAGTCTCCCGAAATCTGGAGCCGATACCGCTCCGCTCCGGCGACCGGGGCCCATCGGATCACCGGCCTTCCGCAGCGCAACCGGGTGCCGGGGGCGATCCCCTGGAGGCGAGGCGCGCGCGGTTCGGTCCGCTCCTGAGAAGCTCCCGGCAGCACGGAAAGAATGATGAGGACGGCGAAGAAGAAAATTTTCGGGTGTCTCAAGCCTGCCTCCAGCCCCAAGATGTTCGCGATGCAAAGATACAAGCCCCAGGCCGGCAAGTCAAATCTCGGGGGGAACCCGCCGACATTCAGGAGAGACGCCTACATGCAGTCCTTCCCTAGTAGTAGGGAAGGTTGGATAGGTAGATGGAATAAAAGAAGTCCTCGAAGGCGTCTCGATGCGACGGGCGATCCCGGAGCCCCCTCAGGAAGCGTGCTGGGCGACGGGCTCGGTCACGGGTTTCTTCTTGAGCGCGAGCTTGTCGGCGATCACGTAGAACGACGGAACGACGACCAGGCTCAGGATCGTGGACAGGATGAGCCCCCCGATGACCCCGATGGCCATCGGCACGCGGATCTCCGATCCGGAACCCAGGCCGAGGGCGGGCGGGATGGCGGCCATCATGGTCGCCGTCGCCGTCATCAGGATCGGCCGGAGCCGGATGGGCCCGGCTTTCTTCATCGCCTCGCGGGCGTCGAATCCTTTGGCCCGGAAGGCGTTGGCGTAATCGACGAGGATGATCGAATTCTTCTTGACGATCCCCATGAGCAGCAGGAGGCCGATCATCGAAAAGATGTTCAGGCTTTGCCCGGCGAGGGACAGGGCGAAGGCCGCGCCCGCGATCGACAGGGGCAGGATGGTGATGATCGTGATCGGGTCCTTGTAGGAGTTGAACTGCGAGGCCAGGATCATGTAGGCGATCCCGATCCCCATGAACATGGCGAAAAGGAGGCTGCTCATCGAGTCGCGGAAGGCGACGCTCGCCCCGCCGAGGACGATGCGGTATCCGACCGGAAGCTCGCGGCCCTTCCCTTCCACGAAGCGGAGGGCCTCGTCCTGGGAATGGCCGGGGGCGATGTTGGCGTACATCGAGATCGCCCGCTCGCGGTCCTTGCGGGTGATGGCCTGGAGGGCCGGAAGCTCCTCGTAGGTCACAAGGGAAGAGAGGGGGATGAGGTCGTTGGTCCGCGTCCGGACCTTGAGGCGCGAGATGTCCTCGGGCCGGGTCCGCTGGGCCGCGAGGAGCTTGAGCCGGACATCGACCCGCCGCCCGCCGCTGCTGTATTTTCCGACCCGGACGCCGCCGATGAGGGCGTTGAGGGTCGTGGCCACGTCGTCGATCGAGACGCCGATGTCCGCGGCCAGGGCCCGGTCGGGGAGGATGTGCAGCTCGGGCTGGCCGATCCGGTAGTCCGAATCGAGGTCCTGGACGATCCCGCTTTCGCGGAACTCGTCCATGATCCCCTGGCTGAGGGAGATGAGCTCGTCCCAGTTCGATCCGCGGACGGAGAACTCGACGGGGAAGCCGCGCTGGGCGGTCAGGCCCTGCTGGGAGAGGTCCTGGATGACGGCCCGGATGCCGGGGATGGAGTTCATTTCCCGGCGGAGGACGTCTCCGAGCTCCTTGACGCCCAGCTCGCGCTGGCTCTGCGGCACCAGGGTGATGTTCATAAACCCGGACGAGCCCCCGCCCATCCCGATAAAGGTGAAGCACCGCACGACCTCGGGACGGGCCAGGACGATGTCCTCGGCCCGCTGGAGGAGTCTCTGCGTCTCGGTGATGTCCGCTCCGATCTGGGTTTGGACGCGGATCGACATCCGGCTGATGTCCTGGGAAGGGACCATCTCGGCCGGCATCGAGGTCAGGACGAGGAGCGCTCCGCCGAAAAGGACGAGGGCGCCGGCGAGAACAAGGACCGGCCGCTTGAGGGTCCGGCCGAGGACCCGGGCGTACAGGCGCTCGAGGCGCCTGAATCCGTGGTCCACGGCTTTCCCGATGCGGCTCCGGCCTTCCCGGCTCGTCCGCAGGAACTGGGAGCAGCGGGCCGGGGCCAGGGTCACGGCTTCGATATAAGACAGCAGAACGGCCAGGCAGAGAGTGACGCCGAACTGGAGGAAATACCGCCCGATGATCCCCTTGACGAAGACGACCGGGATGAAGATGGCCACGACCGCGAGCGTCGCGGCCAGGGCGGCGAAGGCGATCTCCTGGGTCCCCTCGAGGGCGGCGGGGACGAGCCCTTTGCCGCTCTCGCGGTGGCGGAAGATGTTTTCCATGACCATGATCGCGTCGTCGACGACGATCCCGACGGCCAAGGCCATGGCCAGGAGGGTGAAGGTGTTGAAGGTGAAGCCCAGGAAATAGATGATGGCCACCGTTCCGAAGAGCGACATCGGGATGGCCAGGACGACGTTGAGCGTCGAAGACAGCGAGCCGAGGAAGAGCCAGCAGACGAAGGCGGTCAGGAGGACCGAAAGGAGGATCTCGAACTCGATCTCCCGGACGGACTCCTCGATGAACTGGGTCGTGTCGAAGACGATCGAGGTCGTCAGGCCTTCCGGCAGCGTCCTCTGGAACTCATCCAGCGCTTCCCGCACGCCCTTGGCGACCGCGACGGCGTTCGAGCCGCGCTGTTTCTTGATCGAGATCCCCTGGGCCGGGACGCCGTTGAGCTTGGCGATCCGGCGGGTGTCGTCGAACCCGTCCTCGACGAGGGCGACGTCGCCGATGTACATGGGAGAGCCGCTGACCTCCTTGACGGCGATGTGCTTGAGCGTTTCGATGTCGAGGGCTTCGCCCATGATCCGGACGTTGACCTCGCGGCCGCGGGTCTCGAGTCGCCCGGCCGGCAGCTCGACGTGCTCGCGCTGGAGGGCGGAGATGACGTCGCGGATGGTCAGGGACTTCTCGTCGAGCTTGGTCGCGTCGAGCCAGATCCGGACGTTCCGGTCCTGGATCCCCATGAGACCGATCTCGCCGACGCCGGGGATGGTCTGGAGCTTCTCCTTGAGGCTGTACTGGATATAGTCGGCCAGGACGCGCGGCGGAACGGCCCCGGAGAGCGAGATCATCATGATCGGCTGGTCTTCGGGGTTCGACTTGGAGATGGTCGGGGGGTCGAGGTCGCGGGGCAGGGAGCGTGTCGCCTGGGAGACCTTGGCCTGGACGTCCTGGAGGGCCAGCTCGATGTTGCGCGACAAGTCGAACTCGAGGGTGATCGAGGCGCCGCCGGAGCGGCAGCTCGAGCTGATCGTCTTGAGGCCTTCGACCTGGACGAGGGCTTCCTCGAGCCCTTCGACGACATCGTTCTCGACGACCTCGGGCGCGGCCCCGGGCCAGGACACATTGACCGAGATGGTCGGGAAATCGACGTCGGGGAACTGGCTGATCCCGATCCGCGAGGCCGCGACCAGTCCGAAGACGATGGTCGCCGCCATCATCATCCAGGCCAGGACGGGCTTCTTGACGCAGACTTGGGTGAGATTCATGTTAGCGCTTCTCTCCCGGCTTGTCCTTGACCGGAGCGCCCTTGGCCCCGGCGCCCGGGGCCCGTTCCAGTCCCGCTTTTCGCTTGGCGTCCGGGTCAAGCGGGCGGTTGCCGGTGATGGCATCGATGGACTCGACGATCCTCACCGCCGCGCCGTCCCTCAGAGCTTCCGCCCCCCGGACGACGAGGATCTCTCCGGGTTTGAGTCCGGTCAGGACCTCGGCGGAGCCGTCGATCGTGCGCATGCCGATCGTGAGAGTGCGCTCGCGGACATTCTCGCCCTCGACGACATAGGCGATGAATCCCCGCTCGCTCGGCCGGATGGCCGTCTGGGGGATGACCGGCACCATCCTCGGCGCGCTGACCGGAATGGTGATTTCGGCGAAAGCGCCCGGCCGCAGGGCCGGATCGCCGGAATCGCGGACCTCGGCCGTGACGTCGACCATCCGGGCGGCCTCATCGGCGGCGGCGGCGACATGAACGATGTTGGCGCTGTATTCCTTGTCGTTGTCGCGGACCTTGAAGTTCGCGGTCATGCCCGGCCGGAGCTGGGCCGCGTCCCGTTCCGGCACGCGAAAGCGAAGAAGGAGGGGATCGCGCCGGACGAGCGAGGCCAGGACGGTGCCGACCTGGACGTACTGGCCGGTCTGAACCGTCCTCGTCTGGATGATCCCGGCAAAGGGGGCGCGGACATAGGCGTCCCGGAGGTTGAGCTTGGCCTGGTTGAGGGAGGATTGGGTCTGGGCGACATCGGCCGCGGCGAGAAGGACCTTGGTCCTCCAGGTCTCGACCTCCTCGCCCGGGATGAGCCCCGGATTCTGGGTGATGACCATTTCGCGCCGTTTGAGTCCCGCGTCCGCGTCGGCCTTCGCGGCGACGGATTTGTCGTAGGAGGCCTGGGCGGACTCGACGGCCAGGCGGAAGCGCTCCGGCTCGATCTCGACCAGGACCTGGTTGAGCTCGGACCGGTTGCCTTCGGCGAACAGGACCCGGTCGACGATTCCAGCGACCCGGGCCGTGACCTGGACCTTTTCAAATGCGTCCACGGAGCCGACCGCGTCGACGGTGAAGATGAGGGACCGGACGTCGACCTTGACGACCTCGACCGGATACTGGGTGACGGGCTTCGCCGCGGGCTTTTTGGCCGCCGGACCGGATTCGCCGCCTTTCTTGCAGGCGGGGAGGGAGAGGAGGGAAGCCGATGCGGCGAAGACCAGGGCGGCGAGGAGGATCCTATTTTTTCTCAATTTCCGGTTCCTTTCCCAGCGGGTCGAGTCCGAGGGCGGCCTCGAAGGTGAGATAGGCCGTCCCCAGTCCGTAGCGGGCGCGGACGAGAGAGACATTGGCATTGAACAGGCTGAAGTTGGCGTCGGCGACCTCGAGGGCCGAGCCCAGGCCCTGGCGGTAGAGCTCGGCGGTCTCCCGGGCGTTCTTCTGGGCGACGTCGAACGTCGCCTGGGCGAGCTTCAAGGTGGCCCGCTGGCTCTCGAGCGTGATGAGCGCGTCCCGGACGTCCCGGTCGACCCCCCGCTCGGCCGCTTGCAGGCTGAGGTCGGACTGGATGGCCGAGGCCTTCCGATCGCTGAAATCGGCGTTTCGCACGAAGCCGTCGAAGATGCTCCAGCCCATGCTGACTCCCACGTTCCAGTTGAAGTTCCGGCCGGTCAGGCCCGCTTCGTTCGTGTAGGTGTACCGGCCGGACAGGGTGAAGCTCGGCAGCCACTTGAGAAGAGGCTCGAGCTTCAGGGCGTGCAAGGCTTCACTCCTCCAGCGGAGCTGCTGGATGTCCGGCCGCCGGGCCGCCGCTTCCCTGATCAGCTGCTCGGCCGGCGGGATGGGGATATCGGTCGCCTTCAGGAGCAGGTCGGGGGTGACGAGCTTCGAGGGCGGAGGGCTGTTGAGAAGATACCCGAGCTCGAGATAGGTCGTATCGACTTGCCCCTGGGCCTGGATCAAACCCTGCTCGGCCGTGGCGTATTCGAGCTCGGCCCGAGTCACGTCGTTTCCCGATACGAGGCCGGCCTCGAAGCGGGCCTTGGAGGCATCAAGGGTCTGCTTGGCCAGGGCGAGCCGGCTCCGGGACGCCTCGAGCACCTGGTCCACCCCCAGGGTGGAGAGGAAGGCGTTCCCGACCTCGAAGGCGAGTGACCGCTTGGCGTCGGCGATGCCGAACAGCTGGGCCATCCGGTCGTATTTCGCCTGGCGCAGGGTCGGGATGCTGTGCGAGTCGAACAGGATCATGCTCAGGTTGGCCTGCCCGGAAACCGCGTTGTAGCTCTGGATGACGGCCTGGGTTCCGCCGACGTTGCGCACGACCTCGAACGGCCGGCGGGTGTAGTTGCCGCTGACGTTGATCGTGGGTAGAAAATACGCCCGGGCCCGGGTCAGTGTGGCGTTGGCCTGGACGAGGTTCTGGTCGGCGGACAGAGAGGCTTCGTTAGCCGTGAGGGCCGTTCGGATGGCCTCCTCGAGACTCAAAGCCTTCTCCTGCCCGGCGGCGGGCCGCGGGGCCGCCAGGAGCGCCGCCGCGAATCCGACCGCGAGCGCAGAGATCAGGATCTTCCGGCGGGGGATCGTGTTCATCGTCCGTTCACACCTTCCTCAGAACCTTCCGGCGCCGGGCGGCACGTCCGCGAACGCCGGAAACCCGTCCTGCAACTAGCAAAAAAGCGCTCCGCGGGGCTTTCCTTGGAAAGCCCCGCGGGAGCGCCGGAATTCACGTTTCGAACGCGGTCTCCGCCACCGCTATCTCGCCAGGACGTCGGCGATCTTGATGTTCTTCTTTTCGAGCAGGACGCCCATCGACCGGTCGAGGCTGGCCTGGGCGATGTTATAGCTGATGATCGAATTGAGCTCCCCGACTTGCGCGCTCAGAAAATCGCGCAGGTACTGGAGGACGAGATAATCCGTGCTCTGTCCGATGCGGCGCTTTTCGATCTCGGCATTGTACTTCTGCTCGGAGAGGTCCCGGGCGATCCGGTACGCTTGGACCTGTTTGTAGTTCGTCTGGACCTGCCGGACGGCGTTCCGGATCTCCTGGATCACCTGCTGCTCCTGCTGGGTCATGCTGAGAACGGCCTGGTCCATGTTTAGCTTGGCCTGGATGTAGCCGGCCTTCGTCAGATAGTCGCTCAGGTCGACGTTGAGGGTCAGCCCGACCGACCAGTTCTGGTACTTGAAACCGAAGGCGTCCTTCCAAGCGTCCGTGGCGAAGCCCGGGACCGTCCCGATCAGGGCGCCGGTGAGGGGGTTGTTGCCCGCGTAAATGAGCTGCGTTCCGGACAGCCCGGGGCTCGTCCAGGACGCGTTCAGCCGGAAATCGGGCAGGAGCTGGTTCTTGGCGTAGGCCAGGTTGATATCGGTGTTTTTCAGGTTCAGCCGGCTGATCTGCAGGTCGGGCCGCTTCTGCATGGCCACGGCCAGGGCCTGGTCGACCTCGATCGCTTGCTCGAGGAACGCGGGCTGGTCGAGCGTGACGATCTCCTGGAGGCCCTTTTCCTCCTCGGGCGAAAGATTGATCAGGACCTTCAGGTTGTCCTCGTTGGATTTGACCGAGGCCTCGGCGGCAAGGATCCCGGCCTCACGCGAGGCGACGTCCGCCTGGGCCGTCAGGACGTCGAGGGGAGCCAGGGTCCCGATCTCGACCGAGCGCTGGTTCTGGGCCAGGAGATCCTTGGACAGCTGGAGGCCGAGGCGCTGGACCTTGAGGTTCTCGACGCTGTAAACCAGGCTCCAGTAGGATTGGATGACGTTATAGATCGTGTTCTGGACGGTGTTGACGAACGAGACCTGGGAGCTCTCCAGGCTGTTGCTGGCGATGACGATGTTCCGGTTGGTGATCTTGGGACCGAAGTTCCTGAGCAGAGGCTGGTTATAGCTGAAGCTCAAATTGGCCGAGTAGCGGGGGTTGATCGTCGTGGCCCGGGAGTTCGAGTCCGTCCGGGTCGAGCTCAGGCCCATGGAAAATGTCCCGCCGAGCGGCGTCAGCTCATTGACCGAGCCATTGTACTGGTTGGTCAGCTGGATCGTGGTCGTGCCCGTCGTGTCGAGCCAGGAGTACGAAGCGCTCTCGCTGTGGCCGGGCGTATAGCGCAGGGTCATCGTCGGGAGGTACTGGGACTTGGCGTCGGACACCGACACCTCGGACTGTTGAGGTCCGAATTCGGCGACCTGGATGCCCAGGTTGCTCTTGAGAGCCCGGACAATGCAATCTTCGAGCGAGAGGGACAGGGATTTCCCCTGCGCCTTGGCCGCCGGGGCCGGCGGCTGGACCTGGGCTCCCGTGAAGGAGGGGAGGAGGAGCAGGGCGAGGGCCCCGATCGTCAGGGCTGTTCTTTTCCAAACCATGGGTGATCTCCTTATCGTGATCGGTCGGATCGTCTCATTCGTACCGGAGGGCCTCGATCGGGTCGAGCCGGGACGCTTTCCGGGCCGGGTAAAAGCCGAAGAAGACGCCGATGGACCCGGAAATAACGAAGGCCAGGACGACCCATTGCATCGAAACGACCGTCTTGATCGTGGCGAAGATGGGGAGGAAATGGAGGACCTTCGAGACGCCGACGCCGAGGGCGATCCCGAGCAACCCCCCGATCACGCTCAGAACGATCGCCTCGGCCATGAACTGGACGAGGATGTCGCGCTCCCGGGCGCCGATGGACATCCGGATGCCGATCTCCCGGATCCGCTCCGTCACGGAGACGAGCATGATGTTCATGATCCCGATCCCCCCGACGAGCAGCGAGATCGAAGCGATGCTGCCGAGGAGGAGGGTCAGGATGTTCGTCGCGTCGGCCGCGCCTTCAGCGATCTCGGACATGTCCTGGACCTGGAAGTCGTCGGTCGCGCCCGGGGCGATGCGATGGCGGTCCCGAAGGAGCTCCGCGATCTCCTGCTTGGCCTTGGCGGTGTTGGACGAGCTCGAGGCCGAGACATCGATCGAGCTGAGGAATTCGGCCTTCTGGAGGCGCTTCATGCAGGTCGTGTAGGGGACGCAGATCATGTCGTCCCGGCTGCCGAACCCGCCCGACTGGCCTTTGGACTTGAGGACGCCGATGATCGTGAAGGGGACCTTCTTGATCCGGATGGTGATGCCGACGGGATCGAAGCTCGGATCATCGAAGAGGTTCTTCTTGACGTCCGCGCCGAGGACGCAGACCTTGGCCGCCGAGCGGACCATGCTTTCGTCGAAATACGTCCCGTACTCGACCTCCCATTTGCGGATTTCGGGGTACATCTCCCCCGTCCCCTGGACCGAGGTGTTCCAGTTCTTGTTCAGGTAAACGACCTGGGCCCGGGTGCTGACGCTCGGGGAGGTCGCCTCGACGGACGGGCATCGCTCGACGATGGCCGCGGCGTCCTCGATGGTTAGCGTCTGATACCCGCCGAAGCCCGAGTGGACCCCCGCCTGCTGGCGGCTCGCGCCGCTGACGAAGAGGAGGTTCGTGCCCATGGCGGCGAAGCGGTCCTCGACGGCCGCCTTGGCGCCCGTCCCGATGCTGACCATGGCGATGACCGCGCCGACACCGATGATGATGCCGAGCATGGTCAGGAAGGTCCGCATTTTATTCCGGGCGAGGGCCCGGAGTGAAACTCGCAGGATGCGGAATAACATGGGGGTCTCCTTAATTTCCTTCTTCGCGGACGATCAGGCCGTCGCGCATGAAGATCCGGCGCTTGGCCTGGGAGCCGATGTCCGCCTCATGCGTCACCATGACGATGGTGATCTTCTTTTCCTCGTTGAGCTTGCGGAAGATGCCCATGATCTCGTCGCTCGTCTTGGAGTCGAGGTTGCCCGTCGGCTCGTCGGCGAGGATGAACGAGGGATTGTTGAGGAGGGCCCGGGCGATGGCGACGCGCTGCTGCTCGCCGCCCGAAAGCTGGTTGGTCTTGTGGTGGGTCCGGCCCTTGAGCCCGACGGCTTCCAGGGCGGCGATGGCCCGTTTCTGCTGTTCCTTGCCCGGAACGTTGGAGTACACCAGGGGCAGCTCGGCGTTTTCCAGGGCCGTCGTCCGCGACAGCAGGTTGAAGGACTGGAAGACGAAGCCGATCCGCCGGTTGCGGATCCGGGCCAGCTGGTTCTTGTCCATGGCCGAAACGTCCTCACCCTCCAGGAGATACTTGCCCGACGTCGGCCGGTCCAGACAGCCGATGATGTTCATCATCGTCGATTTGCCCGAGCCCGACGGACCCATGATCGCCAGGAATTCGCCCTCCCGGATCGCGTAGGTCACGCCGCGAAGGGCGTGGACATCCGTCTCACCCACATGGTAGGTTTTGACGAGGTTCTCGAGTTGGATAACGATCTTGTCCATCACACGATCCGTTTCGCGCGCTTACCGGCCGATGAACATCATGCCGCCGGGGCCGCCCCGGCCGCCGCCCATCTGCTGCGTCTGGGTGGTCGCGCCGGCGACCGCGGTCTCGGTCCCGAGGACGATCTTCATGCCTTCCTTGAGCTCGCCGCCGGTGATCTCGGAGTACGTGTTGTCGGTCAGGCCGGTCCGGACGGTGAAGGGCTTGAGGGCGCCCAGTTCGTCCATGACCCAGACCCGGGACACGGTCCGCTGCCGGTTGGCCATCATCTGCTGGAACCGCTGGAGCTGTTCGGGGGTCATGTCCTCGGCGTTCATCCGCTGGCCGCTCGGACGCTGGCCGCCTTGCCGCTCGCCGCTCTGCTGCTGGCCGCCTTGGCGCTGGCCGGTGGTCTGGCGCTGGCCGTTCTGGCCGCGCTGCGGGGCGCTGGTGCCGAGGAGCTTCTGGAGCTCGGCCTGGGGCAGGGGCGGAGTGAACCGCAGGGCGGAGTTCGCCACCCGGAGGACGCCGCGGGACTCACCGGTGATGATCGAGACCGTCGCCGTCATCCCGGGCATGAGCTTGTTGTCGGGATTGTCGGCGGCGACGATCGTCGTGTAGGTCACGACGTTCTGCACGGTCTGGGGCGAGTAACGGACCTGTTTGACGACGCCGTTAAACGTCTCGCCCTGGTAGGCCGAAACCGTGAAGCGGACCTTCTGGCCTTCCTTGACTTTGCCGATGTCCGTTTCATCGATATCGCACTGGAGCTGCATCTTGCCCAAGTCGCTGGCGAGCTTGAAGAGCAGGGGGGCCTGATAGCTCGCGGCCACGGTCTGGCCGATGTTGACCGCGCGGTTGATGACGACGCCGTCGATGGGCGAGCGGATGACCGCGTAGGACATGTCGATCTTCGACGAGTCGAGCGACGACTTCGCCTGGGAGAGGCTCGATTCCGAGGAAACGAGACTCCCCTTGGCGTTGAGGAAGTTGAGCTCGGCCGTCTCCATCTCCTCGACGGAGATCTGCTTCTTGTCGAAGAGCTCCTTGGCCCGCTTGAACTTCTTCTCCGCCTGTTCGAGGGACAGCTTGGACTGGTCCAGGGAGGCCTGCCGGCTCTTGAAGTTCGATTCGGCCTGGTCGACCTTCAGCTGCAGGGGTTCCAGGTCGAGCTGGGCCAGGATCTCGCCGCGCACGACCTTGGAGTTGAAGTCCGCGTTGAGCTTCATGATCTTGCCGGAAACCTGGCTGCCGACGTCGACGGTGTCGACGGGGTTCAGCGTGCCCGACGTGGTGACGACGGACTCGATGTCGCCCTTGGCCAGGACTTCGGTGCGGTATTTGACCTGGGCGGCCTTGCCCTTCTTAATGAGGGAATAGCCCAGGATGGCTCCCGCGAGAACCACCAGGATCACCAGGCCGACGATCCATTTCTTCTTTTTCATCGAAAGACTCCTTTTTGGGAATGGGGTTGGACCGGGGGTCGTTGCGCCGGTTCCCCCGCTCGTTATCTTTCCGCCGTTCCTCCAGATTCCTCTGGATCATGGCTTCCAGCTTCTTCTTCTGCTCCGCCGTTAGGACGGCGTCGATTTCCTTCTTGAGCTGCTCCCGGATCTCGGCGAAGCGCTTGTTCGATTCCGCCCGGAGCTGCTTGATCTTCTCGTCGTTGCGCATGCGCTCGTCGTTCGCCTTGAAGATCTCCTTGATCTTGGCCTCCTGCTCGGCGGTCAGGCCGAGCTCCTTGAACCACCGCCCCATGGTCGGGACGTTGCTCCCGGAAGGGGAGGGCCCCCCCCGCCGGAACTGCGGCCTCTTGGCCAGGAGCCCCCGCTCGGCGAAAATCCCGACGGCGGTCCCGGCGACGAAGATCAGGACGACGGCCAGGACGACCCAAAGCCGCGATTTGTTCATGGCCCGTACCTCCGGGCCGCGGAACGCTCGTTGACGGCGAAGATGAGGTTGAGGCTCTTGTTCTCCGTTTTATCGTCGAGGAGCGTGATGGTCTCGCTGAGCGGGTTGGCGTTCTGGAGGAGGAGCGCTTCGGGTTGGCTCATCTCCTCGTCGACGGCCGGGCTCAGGAAGACGATCGCGCCGACGAAGAACCCGATCAGGAGGAGGGAGACCGGGACGGCCCGGATGCTCCAGCGGATCCAGAGCGGGGACGGCTCGGGCCTCAGGTGTTCGTCGATCCGCGCCCGGAGCCGCTCATAGAAATAAGGAAGCGGCTCGGAGGCGGGGGCTCCGGCCAGGCTGGACCGGACGAGCGCGACGCGCGACCGGAGAGCCCGGCAGGCCGGGCAGACCGCCGCGTGAGCGTCCAGCCTCTCCTTCCGCTCGGAGTCGAGCGGGGCGTCGGCGGACCGCATCAACAAGCGACTCGCTTCGCGACACCTCATGAGCTCTCTCCTTCCATCTCGAGATAAGGCGTCATTTTCTTCAGAAGGATCTTGCGGGCCCGGTAGAGACGGGAATCGACCGTCCCGAGCGATATCGAGAGCGTTTCCGCGATGGTTTCGTAAGGGAGCCCCTCGACGTCGCGCAGGGTCACGATGACCCGGTACTTCGCCGGCAGGGTCTCGAGAACCGTCAGGACGGCCTTGCGCCGGTCGTCCCGGATCTTTTTCTCCTCGCGCTCGCGGACCTCGTCGGCGGCCGGGAAGGCCGCTTCGGCGACATCATCGAGCGACACTTCACGCTTCCGGGCCGTCTTCCGCAAATGGTCTTTGATGTGGTTGACGGCGAGGCGGTACAGCCACGTCCCGAACCCCGAGCGGAAGTGGAACTTCTCCAGCGACAGATAGACCTTCAGGAAGATTTCCTGGGCCAGGTCATCGGCCGCCGCCCGGTCCTGAACGAAGCCGTAGGCAAGATGGTACACTTTGGCCTCATATTTCCTGACAAGCGCCTCGAACGCGTCGCGGTCTCCCTGCCGCGCCCGTTCGACGAGCTCTTTGTCTTCCATGCAGTCTCACGGTTCTTTGCCTCCGTCAGCCTTTAGACGAAGGCGATTCGGGAAATCTTCCCTCCGGGTGAACGTTGGGGGCGCCCGGATCGTTCGAGGCTCTCCTCATGGCGTTCGCCTGTGAACGATTCTTTCGCCGACCGAAAAAGCCGAGACATTATAACAGAATCGCCCGGGGGGACGAAATCGTTGCGGGAAAGGGGGGTTTGGGGGGATTCGTGGACGCTAAAGAGCCCGAAACGCCCGCAAATCTTTATATTCGTTTTCTCCCCCCTGCCCCCCATAAAACTGGGGGGATTTGTCGGCGTTTCGGGAAAGGAATTGTCCCCCCTCGCCGCGTCCGGAGGGACAGACGGCGGTCGAGGGGGGCGCTCGCGGTTAAGGACAGTTCCGAGTGGTTCTGGTTACTTCTTGACGGCGGTCCAATCCGAGGTCATATCCTGACCGCCCATGTTCATCGTCTGGGTCCCCTTCATATGGGTGTCGTCCACGATGGTCCCCTTGTAGAGAGTCGTCATCTCGCCGCGCTGGGTGGTCCGGGTGATCTTCCACTCGACATCGTTCCCCTTGACCGTTCCTTCGCCCTTGATCTCGACCGGGTCGCCGCCGCCGCGCCCGGGCTGCATCCATGAGACCGTCAGCTTCTCGCCTTCCTGCTTGAAAGTGACGTCCCGCTTCTGCTCGCCGCCGCGCTGCGACACCGTAGTCATTTCCCACGTGCCGGTGATGTTGGCCGCCATGGCCAGCACTCCGGTCACGAGGATCGCCAGCAACACCATCAAACCTTTCTTCATGATTCCTCCTTTGGAATCGAAATCGAAAGACTTGCGCACCCTTGGGGCACACAATTTAGACGATGGACGGACCGTTTTCTTCCATTTTCCCAACACTCCATTGGACAACGGTCCCGGCCGAACCTTTGAAGGAGGGAGGAACGATTATTTTCCTTTAATCTGTTGACTTTTTTGACGGCCGGCCCTGCCCGGAACACGCCCGGCGGTAGTCCTCGGGAGTGTCGATATCGATGAGGATGGCATCCTCTCCCGCCTCGACGCGCCCGACATCCTCCGGGTGGAGGGCCAGAAGGCCCTTCAATCCGACTCCCGGATCGAGAGCCTCGATGGCGTCCCGGTATTTCATGTCGACGAGGAGCGGATGCCCGCCCGACCCGCCGCGAACGGGAAGGATGAGTCCCTTGCCCGTCGTCCGGAAAGCTTCGAGGACCGCCGCGATCGTGCCGGGAGAGATCCCGGGCTGATCGCCCAGGAAGATGAGCGCTGCCCGCGCTCCCGGGGGAAGGCTCCGGATTCCGCACCGGACCGAGGACAGCATCCCCGAGCGGTAGTCCGGATTGACCGTCCGCTCGACGGGATAAGGATCGAGCAGGGCTCCGATCCGGTCCGCGAAAGCTCCCAGGACGACGAGCGTCCGGTCGACGGGCGCACGGAGGACGGCCGTGACGACGTCTTCGAGGAGTGTGCGGCCGCGGAAGGGGAGGAGGAGCTTCGGCTCGCCCATCCGCTTCGATTCGCCCGCGGCGAGGACGACGGCCCAGATCATCCGGCTTGGCGCCTTTCCCGGACGAGCTCCGCGGCAATGCTCACGGCGATCTCCTCGACCGTGCGCGAGCCGATCGGCAGCCCGATCGGGGCGTGAATCCGGGCCCACTGCTTCTCCGTCGCGGCGCCCGAGCGGAGGAACCGGTCGCGCATCATCCCGATCTTCCGCCGGCTCCCGATCATCCCCAGGTACGCCGGACGGCGCCGGACGCACGCCCGCAGCGCCTCCTCGTCGCGGCGGTGGCCCCGGGTCACGATGACGACGTGGTCCGCGCGCGAAAGGGGAATGCCGGCCAGGGCGCCTGCGGGATCGGCAACGATGATGCGGGCCGCTTCGGGGAAGCGCTCCCGATTGGCGAATTCGGCCCGGTCATCGATGACAACGACCTCGAATCCCAGAAACGCGCCCAGGCGGGCGACCGCCCGGCCGACGTGGCCGGCGCCGGCGACGATGAGCCGCGGCCGCGGCGCGTGCGGCTCGAGGTAGAGGCGGCGCCGCTCGCTCTCGAGCCATCCGGTCCGGTTCTCGGTCCGAACAGCGGCAAGGGAAGAGGCGAATCCGGGAAAGCCGGCCCCGGGAAGACCAGCCGCTCTCCGGCCGGCGGGGATCCACTGCCGGACGATCGCCTCGATGCGGCCGGTCCGGCCGCGCTCGAAGAATGTGGCCAAGGCCCCCGTCCGCCGCCGACAAACATCGAAGACGAGAAGCTCGAGCGCCCGGGAGTTTCGTTCGGGGCGGGCGTCGAGGAGGATGGTCATTTCTCCGCCGCAGATGCCGTCGGCATCTTCGAAGCAATCGTCGGAAAGGTCGAAATCCGCAAGCCGGGAGCGTCCGTCCGCGAGGGCGGATTGGGCGAGCTTCGCGGTCCCGGCTTCGACGGATCCGCCTCCGACCGTGCCGTAAAAGAGTCCTTCGGCCGTAAACAGGGCCGAGGCCCCGGCGACCTGAGGGGACGAGCCTTCGGTCCGGACGACCGTGGCCAGGACGACCCGCCGGCCCGCTCGGACGAGCTTGAGAAGCTCGGCGTAAGAATTCTCGTCGGGCCGGGTGGCGCGCTCCATTATTTCACTGCGGGAGCCGCCAGGGGCAGCTTCGCTTTGACCAGGCCGCCCCGGGTCGAGCTGAAGACGAACTCGGCCTCGCCCGACGTGCCGGCGGCCATTTTCACCTTCCACTTCACTTCGCGCTTTTCCCCGCCCTGAAGATAGGGGATCTCCTGGCGGGCCAGGCCAGAGGCCAGGGTCATGCCCGCGGGCAGAGCGACGGTCAGGTTGTCCGGCCGGACGATTTTGACCCGGTCGGCCATCTTGAGGGCGGTCGGGAGATAGCCGGAATTGACGACCGTGGCCACGACCTCGAAGGTGTCTTTTTCCTTTTTCACCGGTCTCAGCTCGGCGTTCTGGATCTTGACCACGGGCAGAGACTTATAAAGGAGGAGGTTGAACATCGCCTCCTTCTTGATCCATTCCTCGAGGATCGCCACGGGCGGGTTTTGGCTCCAGAATTTGGGATTCCAGCCGCCGGTCTCGCACTCGCCCTGGGTCGGGTGGATGAACTTGTGCCAGGGCAGGAAGGCTTTTCCGCCGAGCTCCTCGTCGTTGTAACGGAGCTGTTCGAGGGGTTCGACCCGGCCGTCGCCGTTGTAATCCTTCAGCCGGCCGCCGTTCCACAGCTCGTCACCGTACCAGACCGAGCCATAGTACAGGTAACCGAAATCGGGGGAGTGGCCGAAGATGGGCGAGCCGCGAAGGACGCCTCCGGCGGCCGGAGGAACGCCCATCCCGCCGGGACCTTCGCCGCGGCCGCCGCCCATGCCGCCGCCCGGAGGTACTCCGGCGGGGGCGCCGCCGCGTGCGCCGGCCGGGGCCGCACCTCGCGAGCCGCGGTTGCCGACCGAATAATCATAGTAAGTATCCCCGGCCCGCTCGTAGCCGGTGACCTTCTTGCCTTCCGTGTCGAAATACTTGTAGATCTTGAGGTCCTCGGGGAACATGGACTCATCCATCTTGCTCGTGGACGGGCCGTGGAGGAGCATCGGGACGGTCGTGTCCATGGTCTGGCCGATCGAGACGTTCGGGTGTTGAAGGAGGAAGAGGACGACGGCCCGGGTCTCGGGCTCGGAGAGGGGGAACTCGCCCGAACCGCCCTGCGTCCAGCCGCGGCCGGTGAGCTCCACACTGGGCCGCCAGTTCTCGACGTAGTTCCGGTGGAGGTCCAAGCCGCCGATGCCGTCTTCGTTGATCCGGCCGTCGCCGTCGTTGTCGATGCCTTCGCTGAGGAGGAGATAGTCCCCCTTGCCGGCGCCGACCCGCTGCATGAGCCGGCCGGATTTATCGGCCGGGTCGATGATCGCGTCGCCCTTGCCCATTTCGACTTTTTTGCGCACCTGGAGAATGTAGCCGTCGCCGTCGATATCCTCGGGCGGGTCTTCATCGAGCAAGCCGTCGCCGTCATCGTCGTTCGGATGTGTAGTGCTGCGGAGGGACTGGGCCGTGTTCAGATAGAGCTCGCTGCCGTCGGGATTGTTCTTGGGCTTGATGTAGAGCGTCGTGGAATCCACCATGGCCGTGAGGACCGGATCCTTGCCGTAGTTCGACAGGACGTACCAGGCGAACCAGAGGGCCGATTCCGTGCCCGTCACCTCGCCCGCGTGGCGGCCGCCTTCGAGGAACATGGCCGGTTTGTCCACGTCCCGGCCGGTCGCTTTATTGGTCAGGGTGATCTGCCAGATGTCCCGGCCCTCATAGCTCTTGCCGACGGAATAGAGGTCGACGAGGTTCGGGTAGTCCGTCGCCCATTTCTTCAGGAAAAAGTTGGTCTCGTCGTAGGTGTGGAAATGGCGGAAGTCGATCTCGCCCTCCTTGAGGGGCTTGATCTCGGGGTAGTTCGATCTGGGGAAAAAGGACGCGCCGTGCCGCACGCCGCCGACGATGAAGGCCTTGGTCGGCTGGGCCGGCTGGCGCTGGAAGCCGCGCTCCTGGGCCGAAGTCATGAGGAGAAGTCCGCCGAGGAGGCAGACGAAGAGGAAAAGGCGATGACGGGTTTTCATCCGAGGATCTCCTTTCATGCGGTTTTTCGAGCATATAACGCCTCCGCCTTTTCTGTCAATTAATTCGGTGCCAGACAACTCAATCACTTAATTCTCGACCGCGTTGAGATTCTGCCTGCCACGCAATCGTTATTTTCTTTGTTAAGAGGGCGATCCGATGAGATCGGTCCAAGAACCTGCACAAAAAGGAGCCGAGATGTCACGAATCCCTCGCGTTGTTATTCCAGGGGTCCCTCATCACATCGTCCAGCGCGGAAATCGGCGTCAATGCGTTTTTTTCAGCGACGAAGACCGCTTCCACTATCTCAAGCTCCTAAAAAAATATTCTCTGGAGCTGGGCCTTACCATCTGGGTGTATTGTTTAATGACAAATCACCTCCACCTTATCGGGATTCCGAAAACAGAAAGCTCCTTATCGGAGGTCATGTGCGTCGTGAATTGGAAATATGCCCTCGCCATAAATCTTCGAGAGGATTGGCGAGGGTGCCTCTGGCAGGGCAGATTCTATTCCTGCCCGCTCGATCATCCTCACACGATCGCATCCGCCCGCTACATCGAACAAAATCCGGTCCGGGCCAAGATTGTCGAACACCCTGAAGATTATCATTGGTCGAGCGCTAAAGCCCATGTCGAAGATACTGCCGATTTCCTGATCGAGCCGAGCCCCTTGACGGAAGAAATCCGGGATTGGAAATCATTCATAAATCAAGAAGAATCGACGGAAACGATCAAGCGGCTCAGAAAGAACCTAATCACTGGCCGTCCCTTAGGAGACGATGCATTTGTTGATAGGCTCGAAAAAATGACAGGGAGGACACTCAAAGGGGAAAAGCCCGGGCCTAAACCGAAAGGAAACTCGGATGTTTCGCCCAAGCTAAAAAAAGATGAATTAAGTGATTGAGTTGTCTGGCACCGAATTACTATAATCGAACGCATCCAGCCCGGAAGGAGCACGCACGCATGCGCTTGAAATCCGTCCTGCTCATCTCGACCCTCATCCTTGCCGTCGGGACGCTCGTCCCGGCTCAGAACGCGGCCAAATCCGACACCGACCTCCTCATCAAGAACGGGCTGGTCTATGACGGCTCGCTCGACCCGCCCGCCCGCTTCGACGTCGCCGTTAAAGGCGACAAGATCGTCAAGGTCGCCCCATCCATCTCCGGCTCCGCGGCCCGGATCATCGACGCCTCCGGGATGATCGTGACCCCGGGGTTCATCGACCTTCACACCCACGTCGATGAAGGGATGTATTTCCCCGAGAACCGGGCCTGTCTCAACTTCCTCCTCCAGGGCGTGACCTCGGTCATCCTCGGGCAGTGCGGCGGGAGCGCCTGGCCGATTTTCGAAAAGGCCGAGGACCTGATCGGGACGTGGACGCGCGAAGGGATCGGGCCGAACACCGCCCTTCTCGTCGGACACGGCCAGGTCCGCAACATCGTCATGGGCATGGAGAACCGGGCCCCGACCCCGGACGAGCTCGAGAAGATGAAAGCGCTCGTCAAGGAAGCCATGGACCAGGGAGCGTCCGGGCTCTCGACCGGGCTCATCTATACCCCGGGGTCCTACAGCAAGACGGACGAGGTCATCGCCCTGGCCCAGGTCGTCGCGCCCTACGGCGGGATCTATCACACCCACATCCGGAACGAGCGCGACAAGCTCATCGAGGCCGTCAAGGAAGCGATCCAGATCTCCGACAAGGCCGGCCTCCGCGCCCACATCTCCCATTTCAAGGTCATGGGCCGGGCGAACTGGGGATTGGTCAAGGAAGCCTGTGCCGTGATCGAAGCGGCGCAAGCGAGGGGCCTGAAGATCACGGCCGACCAGTATCCCTACCGCTTCTCGAACGGGAGCCCATACTCGCCGCTCGTCCCCCGGGCGGTCTGGACGTCCGGGAGCCCCTCCGAGCGCTTGTCGGCCAGAGACATCGCCGGGATCTTCGACAAGCTGAGCGACGCCGAGCTCATCGACCTATATAAAAAGGTTACGCCGTTCACCCCGATCTCGGAGCGGCAGATGGGATTCCTGACCGGCTTGACCCACGCCCGCCTCGTCCAATACGTGGCTCCTTTCCTTCTCGGGGCCTCGGATTTCCAGGGGGCGGGCAACATGCGCGAACGGGAGCTCTTCCTCCGCCGGATGGCCGATCCCGCCGAGGCGGCCAAGATCCGCAAGCTGGTCCGAACGGCCATCGACACGAACCTCGGCCCGGAGAATTACGTCGTCGGCGTGTGCGCCGAAAAGGTCCTCGAAGGCAAGACGCTCCTCGAAGTCGCCGCCCTCAAGGGCAAATCCGTCGAGGACGCGGCCATCGAGCTCGACCTGATGGGCGCGAGATGCATCCCCCTGCAGATGTGCGAGCCGGACATCGAAACGATCATGGCCAAGGATTGGGTCGGCACGGGCAGCGACGCCACATCCCCTCCCTACGGCGTCGGACTCGTCCACATCCGGGCGTATACGACCTTCCCGAGGAAGATCAAGAATTATGTCCTCGACAAACCCGTCATCGGCATGTCCCGGGCCATCCGCTCCATGACTTCGCTCCCGGCGCAGATCATGAATTGGAACGACCGGGGCTGGATCAAGGAAGGCTTTCAGGCCGACATCGCCGTGATCGACCCGGCCAAGCTGGAAACGCCGGCCACGATCTCGAACCCCCAGCAATACAGCAAGGGCGTCGAGGCGCTGGTCATCAACGGTGTGCCGGTCGTCGAGAGGGGAGCCTGGAACGGGAAGCTTCCGGGGAAGGTCCTGAAGCTCAAGGGCGCGGGCGTGAGGTAGAACGCGACCGTCCTTCGACCAGGACGACGGCCCAGCAGGCGATGGCCCGGCCGCGGCCGATGAGGCCGAGGCCTTCGTTCGTCTTGGCCTTCAATCCCAGCCCGTCCCGCGGCAATCCGAGGATGGGGCAGAGGACGTCCTTCATCGCCTCGAAACGCGGCCCGAGCTTGGGCCGCTCCGCGACCACCACCGCATCGGCGTGAACGAGGCGCATCTTTTTTGCCTTGAGCCGCCGGCAAACGTCTTTGAGCAAGTCGGCGCTCCGGGCCCCGCGCCAGCGCGGATCGGTGTCGGGGAAGAGCTGGCCGATGTCGCCTTCGCCCATCGCCCCGAGGATGGCGTCGATCAGGGCGTGAATGAGCGCGTCGCCGTCGGAATGTCCGAGGAGGCCGGCCGGATGGGGGATCCGGATCCCGCCCAGCACGAGCGGCCGGCCCGCCTGGAGGCGGTGGAGGTCATACCCGAGTCCGCTTCTCATCATGGAGGAACTCCTCGGCCCATTTCAGGTCCAGCAGGGTCGTGATCTTGATGTTCCGCGGGTCGCCGTCGACGAGAGCGACCGGACGAGTCAGCCTCTCGACCAGGGAAGCGTCGTCCGTCCCCGTGAATCCGTCTTCGGCGGCGCGGCGGAAGGCCTCCTCGAGAAGATCGAAGGCGAAACCTTGGGGTGTCTGGGCCCGGAAGAGCGCGGTCCGGTCGACCGTGCGGATGATCCGGCCGTTCGCGCCCTCCTTGATCGTGTCCTCGACCGGAAGGACGGGAACGGCCGCGCCGTGCGCAGCGGCTTCGCGGATGATCCGGCGGATGAGCGCATCCGTGACGAGCGGCCGGGCGCCGTCGTGAACGAGGACGATGTCCGTCCGGTGGCGGTCGAGCCGGGAAAACCCGGCCAGGACCGAATCCTGGCGACGGGTCCCGCCCCGAACGACGGCCTTGACCTTCGGAAACGCGGAAGCGAAGCGGGGCCCGAGGGCCTCGTCCGGAAGGACGAGGACGATCTCCCGGATGCGCGGGTGGTCCTGGAACGCGGCCAGGCTCCATTCGAGGACGGGGCGGCCGCCGAGGAGGGCGAACTGCTTGGGCGACCCGAAGCGCCGGCCTTCGCCGGCGGCGACGATGATCGCCGCAACGCCCGTCATCGCTCTTCGTTGAACCGGCCGAAGATCATCTTGCCGACGGTCGTCTGGAGGACGGAGGTCACCGTCACGTCGATCGTCTGCCCGATCATCCGCCGGGAGTTGTCCACGACGACCATCGTTCCATCGTCGAGATAGGCCACGCCCTGGTCCTTCTCCTTGCCCTCCTTGATGATGAAGACCCGCATCTGCTCGCCGGGCAGGACGACGGGCCGGAGGGCGTTGGCCAGCTCGTTGATGTTCATGACCGAGATGCCCTGGAGCCGGGCGACCTTGTTCAGGTTCAGGTCGTTGGTCACGATCCGGGCGTCCATGCGCTTGGCCAGCTCGATGAGCTTGGAGTCGACGTCGCGGATGTCGGGGAAGTCCATCTCCGTGATCATGACCGAAACCTGAGAGGATTTCTGGAGGTGATCGAGGATGTCCAGCCCCCGCCGGCCGCGCTGGCGCTTCAGCCCATCCGCGGAATCGGCGACGAGCTGGAGCTCCTTGAGGACGAACTGCGGGACGACGAGCGTGCCCTCGATGAAGGCGGTGTCGCACAGGTCGGAGATCCGGCCGTCGATGATGACGCTCGTGTCGAGGATCTTGTAGCTGCGTCCGGCGCTCTTCTCCCCGAAGAAGCGGAGCAGGTAGGCCGGATCGAGCCACTCCGATTTCCGGGTCCCGACCAGAAACCCGATGTAGGGCATGATGATCAGGAAGAAGACCCGGATGAAGAGCTCCGTCGGGTGGTCATCGGTGATCGTGTGATACACGGCCCCCAGGGCCCAGCCCAGGAGGACGCCGGCGAACGTGCCCACGGTCGAGCCCCAGATCACCTTGAACTGGGTCTTCCGGATGCGCGTTTCGAGGAACATGATGACCGCGGCCAGGACGAAGGCGAGGACCGCCGACGGAAGCCGTTCGAGCCGGAAGAGGGGGAGGAAGTATCCGGCCGCCGTGACCAGGACGATGATGAAGATGCGGAAAATAAGAATGCCCATGAAATGATCCTTATAAATAAATTCTCATGATTCGATCAATATAGTATGAATTCGCTAAAAAACCAAGTCCAGGGCCTGGCGAAGGCTCCCGGCCCCGACGAGCCGGACGCCCTCGAGACCTTCCCGCTCGAGCTGGGCGATATTCCCCTGGGGACAGACGACGGTGGCGAACCCGAGCGAGGCGGCTTCCCTGGCCCGGGCCACCGCCTGACCGACCGAGCGGATCTCCCCGCTCAGGCCGATCTCGCCGAAGGCGGCCAGCCCCTGCGGGACGGGCCGGTTCTTGAGGCAGGAGACGACCGCCAGGGCGATGCCGAGATCCGCGGCCGGCTCTTCGACGGTGATTCCGCCGGCGGCATTGAGATAAATGTCCTCGCCGGCGAAGCTCGCCCCGAGCTTCTTCTCGATCACGGCCAGGAGCATCGACGTCCGGTAGTGGTCGAGCCCGATCGTCATCCGCCGCGGATTCGAGGAAAAGAGCGTCGCGGACACGAGGGCCTGGACCTCCACGAGGAGCGGCCGCGTGCCTTTGAGCGTCGAGATCACCGCGCTGCCCGGCTCGTTCTTCGGCCGTTCCTTGAGAAAGAAGGCGGAGGGGTTGTCGATCGCTTCGAGTCCGGACGCGGCCATCTCGAAAATGGCGAGTTCCGAAACCGGCCCGAAGCGGTTCTTCAGGGCCCGGAGGACGCGGTGCCCATGATCGCGCTCCCCTTCAAAGAGGAGGACGACGTCGACGATGTGTTCGAGCGACTTGGGGCCGGCGAGCGATCCTTCTTTGGTGATGTGACCGATGAGGAAGGCCGCGACCTGGTTCCGCTTGGCATAGCGGAAGACCTGGTTGGCGACCTCGCGGACCTGGCTGATGGTCCCGGGGCTCGAGGCGAGCTTCCCGGAGAAGACGGTCTGGATCGAATCCAGGACGAAGATGCGCGGCCGGGTCCGCTCGGCCTGGGCCAGGATCCGCTCGAGGTTGGTCTCGGCGAGGAGGAAAAGCTCGCCGTCGCGGACGCCCAACCGGTCTCCCCGGAGCTTGACCTGCTCGAGGGATTCCTCACCCGAGACATACAGGACGCGCTCCCCGTCCGCGGCGAAATCGCGCGAAATCTGGAGCAGGAGCGTCGATTTCCCGATCCCGGGCTCGCCGCCGGTCAGGACGACCGAGCCGGGGACGACGCCCCCGCCGAGGACCTTGTTGACCTCGTTCATCCGGATGCGCGTGCGCGGCCTCGGGGAATCCTTGATCTCCCGGTAGAGGACGGGCTCGATGGCCGGAAAAGCTGCCGTATCGGCCCCGGTTCCGGTCGAGCCTTCCTCGATCTCCTCGACGAGGGTGTTCCATTCTCCGCAGGTCGAGCAGCGGCCCATCCACTTCGGCGCCTGGGCGCCGCAGCTCTGACAGATGAAAACGGCCTTGGCTTTCATCTCACGCTGAAACCCAGACCGAAGTAGACGTCCCTCCGCCCGGCCAGGGTGAAGTCGTCGGCCCCGATCATCAGAAAGACGTTCCGGATGGGGAAAAATCTCGTCGAGAGTCTGAGATGGGGGCTCGTCGGCCGGTTGAAATCGAACCCTTCGAGGCTCGTCATCCAGCGGTCGCCCAGGGCGAACACGTCCATCCCCACTCCAAACTCGGATTCGATGAATCCGGCCCGGCCGGCGAAGCTGCCCCGGCGGTAGCCGCCCTGGAGCGAGAGGGTGAACGTCTGCCGCCACGGGTCGCGAACGAGGCCCGCGCTGATCGAAGACCCTCCGCCGAGGAGGATGCCGCCGCCGAGGACGGAACGGACCTTGCCGCTGTCGCCGAAATAGCCAGTCTCGAGTTCAAACGTCGCCTTGAGCGAGGACAAGCTCACGGCCGTTTTCCCGATATTGTCGAGGACGCCTTCAGCCTTGGTGTAGAGCCCGGGATCCTGGATGACCTTGCCGAGGGTCCCTTCGCCCCGGTTGATCTTCTCGAGCGCGGAGCTCATGAGCTCGAGGGACTTCTCGAGCCCGCCGACAAGGTCCTTGATCCGTTCCAGGCTGAGCTTCAGGGGGTCTCTGTTCTCGTCGGCCATGTCCTTGATCAAGCCGATCGTTTCCTGGGCGGCGACGCTCACTTCCTTGACGGAACGTTCGAGCGTTTCGGCCGCCTGCCCCGCTTCCTGGACGGTTTTGTCGATCCCGGCCTGGTTGCGCTGGAGGAGCGTCTGGAGCTCGGCGCTCAGGCCGGCCAGGTTCTCGACCGCCCGGCCGAGGTTCGTCCGCGTCTCGGGTCCGAGCGCCTCGGTGATGGCGTCCCCCGCGGATTTGATTTTTTCCCCGACCGAGCCGAGTATCGGGCCCAGATCCTCGAACCCGACCGTCATCTTTCCGGACAACATCGCGCCAGGCCCGCAGAATTCCTCGGACGCCCCGGGAATGATCTCGACCGTCTTTTCGCCCAGCAGCCCGGCCATCGAGAAGGTGACCGTCGAATCCTTCGGGACCCGGATCCCGGCATCGATGTCCATATCCACGCGGGCCTTTCGTCCCGAAAGCACGATGTCCTTGACCACGCCGATCGAAACCCCCGCCATCTTGACCGGGGCCCGCTTCTCCAGGCCGGCGGCGGAGGGGAATTCCACCGAAAGCGGATAGCCGGCCTTGCGGAAGAGGACCGCCAGGTCGCCGACGATGAAGATGAACACGGCCAGGATCAGGAAGGCCACGGCGACGAAGATGCCGATGCGAGCCTCGCGGGTCATGATGTCCTCCCCCTTTACCAGTTCGTGATCGGCCCGGCGGCCCGGCCGTTGATGAATTGCTGGACGACGGGATTCGGCGACTCCCGGATCTCCTGCGGCGTCCCGGTGGCGACGATCCGTCCCTCGTACAGCATGGCGATCCGGTCGGCAACCTTGTAGGCGCTGATCATGTCGTGGGTGATCACGATCGAGGTCACCCCCATCTCGGTCTTCAGCAGATTGATGAGCTCGTTGATGGCGTCGGCCCGGATCGGATCGATCCCCGTCGACGGCTCGTCATAGAGGATGATCTCGGGCCGGTAGGCGATGGCCCGGGCCAGGCCGACCCGCTTCTTCATCCCGCCCGACAGCTCGTGGGGCAGGAGGTGTCCGCAATCGCGCAGGCCGACCTTTTCCAGGCTCTCGGTCACCCGGCGCCTCTTCGCCTCCGGAGAGAGATCGGTGTGACGGTCGAGGCCGAAGGCCACATTCTCGGCCACGGTCATGGAATCGAAGAGGGCCGCGCCCTGGAAGAGCATCCCGAACTTGCGCGACACGCCCTGGCGGCCGCGCCCGTCGAGCGCGGTCAGATCGGCGCCGTCGAGACGGATGCGGCCCGCGTCGGGGGCGAGGATCCCGATGAGGAGCTTGAGCGTCACGCTCTTGCCCGAGCCGCTCTGGCCGATGATGACCATCGTCTCTCCGGTCGGGACCTCGAGCGTCAGGCCGTCCAGGACCATTTTGCGCCCGAACGACTTATGGACGTCCTCGAACGTGATCATCACAGGTTCCCCGGAAGGATCGAGCTCAGGAAGAAATTGGTGATGAGGATGCTGATGCTGGCGATGACGGCCGAGCGGGTCGTGGCCCGGCCGACGCCCTCCGCCCCGCCCTCGGCCTTCAGGCCCTGCCAGCAGCCGATGATGGCGATGATGATCCCGAAGATGGCGGCTTTAAACGTCCCGCTCAAGACGTCCCAGAGCTCGAGGTACATCAGGGTGTTGCGGAGATAGACCGTCCCGTTGACGCCCATCAGGACGACGTTGTAGAAATGGCCGCAGATGATGCCGATGATGTCGCCGAAGAAGGTCAGGCAGGGGAGCATGAGGAAGGCCGCGACCGTCCGCGGAACGACGAGGTAGCGGACGGGATCGGCCCCCAGACTGAACAGGGCATCCACCTGCTCGGTGATCTTCATCGTCCCGATCTCGGCGGCCATGGCCGAGCCGACGCGGCCGGCGACCATCAGCCCGACCAGGATGGGGATGAGTTCCTTGGACAGCCCGAGGGAGATGATCGGCCCGCCGTACGCCTCGGAGCCGTGGCCGATATAATAATGGAATCCGCCATAGGTTTGCAGGGCGAAGACGAGCCCGCCGAAGGCCGCCGTGAGCGAGACGACGGGCAGCGTCCGGACCCCGATCTCATCGAGCTGCTGGATGAAGATCCGCCGCTCCCAGGGCCGTCCGAAGATCCCCCGGAAGGTCCGGATCGAGAGCGAAGCGATCTCGCCCAGAGCGGTGAAGAATCGGGTCAGGATCATGACACGAGGTCGGATCCCCCGAAGGCCATGTCGGCGAACTTGGCGAACTTGTCCTGGAAGGCGAGCCGGATCGTCCCGATCGGGCCGTTCCGCTGCTTGGCCACGATGATCTCGGCCACGCCGAGCTTTTCGACCTGCTGCTGGCGCTCCTCGGTCGAGAGGTACACCTCCGGCCTGTAGATGAAGATGACCACGTCGGCATCCTGCTCGATGGCCCCCGACTCGCGGAGGTCCGAAAGCTGCGGACGCGCTTCGCCTCGGCGCCCTTTCTCCGGGGCCCGGCTGAGCTGGGAGATCCCGACGACCGGGACGTGGAGCTCCTTGGCCAGCTCCTTGAGCGAGCGGGAGATGTGGGACATCTCCTGGTTGCGGTTCTCGAACCGGCCGCCGGCGCGCATGAGCTGGATGTAGTCGACATAGACGATGTCGAGGTGGTGCTCCATCTTGAGCCGACGCGACTTGGCCTTCATCTCGAGCAGGGTCAGGGCGGGCGTTTCGTCCAGGAAGATCTTCGCTTTCGAGAGGCGGGCGGCGCTGAGCCGGAGCCGTTCGAGGTCCCGGTCGCTGACGAAGCCCGTCCGGACGCTCTTGATGTCGATGTTGGCATCCGAGCAGAGGAGCCGCATGACGAGGGACTCCTTGGACATCTCCATCGAGAAGAACCCGACTGACATGTCGGTCTTCAGCCCGACGTGCTCGGCCATGTTCAGGCATATGGCGGTTTTGCCCATCGACGGCCTGCCGGCGACGATGACGAGCTCGTCTTTGTGGAAGCCGGCGGTCAGGCGGTTGAGGTCGGCGAAGCCCGTGTCGACGCCGGTCACGGCCTCGCGCCGCGAGGCGAGATCCTCGACGAGCTTCATCGTCGGGCCGGCGAGCTCGGACATGGGGACGAATCCCTGGCGCGTCCGCTCGTCGGCGACGTCGAGGATCGAGGCCTGCGCGTCGTCGAGGATCTCGTCCGGCTCATCCTTCTCCTCGTAGCTCCGGTTGATCGTTTCGGCCGAGGAGATGATCAGCCGCCGGAGGAGGGCCTTCTCCTTGATGATCCGGGCGTAGTATTCGACGCTCATGTTCCGGGGGACGCCGTCCATGAGCGAGGCGAGATAGGCCGCCCCGCCGACCTCGTCGAGCTCCCCCTGGCGGCGGAGGTCCTCGGAGAGGGCGAGAAGCTCCACGGGCAGACCCCGGTCGACCAGGTCGATGATCCGGGCGATGATCTTCCGGTGGGCGTCCTTGTAGAAGTCCTCGGGGTCGATGATCGACAGGACGACGTTGAGACTTTTGTTGTTGACCAGGATCCCGCCCAGGACGGCCTTCTCGGCCTCGGGGCTGTTGGGAGGAGTCTTCTTCAAAAACAGAAGGTCGAGTTCCATCGCTCCCCTCCTCGCGGGGCAAGGCCCGCCCGCCGGGGCCGGCCGGGCCGTCCGGCCGCGCCCCGGGACGGGCGGGCTGTGCCCGACCCGTCACGCCTCCGCGGCGGGCGGTTCCTCTTCCTTGACGACGGCGACCTTGATCTCGGCCTTGTCGTCGTGGAAGACCTTGATCGTGACGGAATAGTTGCCCAGCCGCTTGAGCGGCTCGTCCAGGGCGATCTTCTTCTTGTCGATATCGAAGCCGAGCTTGTCCAGTCCGTCCTTGATGTCCGAGGCCGAGACCGACCCGAAGATGTGGTCCTTCTCGCCGGCCTTCCGGGGGAAGCTGAGGGTGACCTCGTTCAGCCGGCTGATGAGATCCCGGTAGGACAGGCGCTCGGACTCGACCTTCTTCTTCAGGGATTGGCGCTCGATCTCGATCATCTTGACGTTGGACGGAGTGACTTCGATCCCGAGCTTCCGCGGGATGAGGAAGTTCCTCCCGTAACCCGCGGCGACCTTGACGATGTCGCCCTTCCGGCCGACGTTTTCGACGTCTTGCTTGAGGATGATCTTCATAGCCCCCTCCGTCAATCCTCGGTGTAGGGCAGGAGGGCCATGAAGCGGGCCCGCTTGACGGCCATGGCCAGCTTCCGCTGGTGGAAGGCGCAGGTCCCCGTGACCCGGCGCGGAGAGATCTTGCCCCGGTCGGGGATGTACTTCTTCAGGATGTCGGAGTTCTTGTAGTCGATGAACTTGACGTTCCGCTGGCAGAAGCGGCAGAACTTCTTCTTCGGCGGGAAAAATTTCTTGTAGCCGCCCCGCTCCGGACGTTCGGCGCGTTCTTCTCTGGCCATCTTACGCCTCCTCGCCGGTCTTGGCCCCGGATCCTTCCGGGGCGGCGGCTGCCGGTGCGGCGGTCGCCGCAGGCGCGGGGGCCGTTGCGGCGGCCTCCGCCGGCTCCTCGAACGCGGCGTCCTTGGCCCGCCGCCCGCCGGCCTTTTTCTTCTTCCGGATGTTCTGCTGCGTCTCCTTGATGAGCGTCAGGTAGCGCAGGACGGTGTCCATCTGCCGGAAGCGCCGGGCGAGCTCGGTCGGGATGTCCGGGTTCGCCTCGTAGTGGAAGAAGACGTAGAAGGCCTCGTTGAACTTCTTCAGGGAGTAGGCCGTCCGGCGCTTGCCCCACTTCTCGACCCTGATCATTTTTCCGCTCTTCTGGGAGACGACGTCGGCCATCTGCTGGACGATCCCTTCGGCGTCTTCCTCGGTGATGTTGGGGGCGATCAGAAACCCCGTCTCGTACAGTCTCATCAAAACCTCCTTATGGTTTCGAGCTCCGCCCGCTCCGCGGGGGAGCAAGGAGAACATCGGCACCGTCCGCTAGCGGACGGTGCTCGCTCCATTATAGCGATTCATCGCCGCGTCCATGCGGCCGGCGATGATCATCTCCAAAGCATCCCGGGCCTCGTCCAGGGCCCGGGCCAGGACCGCGCGCTCGTCCCGGCGGAACGGCGAAAGGACGAAGCGGACGATGTCGCCCGACTCGGACCCGGGCCGGATCCCGATCCGGATGCGCGGAAAGCCCGTCGTCCCGACGTCCTGGACGATCGAGGCCATGCCCTTGTGCGTCCCGGGCCCGCCGTCCTTGCGGATGCGGATCTCGCCCAGGGGCAGGTCGATGTCGTCGTACACGACGATGAGCCGCTCCGGTTCGAGCCGCAGCCCCCGGACGAGCTCGCCGACGGCTTCCCCGCTCGCGTTCATGAACGTCTGGGGCAGGGCGAGGAGGACGGATTCTCCGTCGCGCCGCGCCTCGGCCGTTTTGGACCGGAAGCGGGCCTTCTTGACCGAAACCCCCCAAGCGTCGGCGATCTCCTTGATGAACATGAATCCCACGTTGTGGCGATTGTCCGCGTAGCGCCGGCCCGGGTTCCCCAGGCCCACCACGGCCCACACGCCTTATTTCTCCTCGACCTCTTCCTTCTTCCGTTCCTTCTTGATGACCTCGGGCTCGGCCGCTTCGGCCGGAGCGGCGGCTTCGGCGGCCGCCGCTTCCTCCTCGGGCTTCACTTCGACCTTCTCCTCGTGGGGGACCTGGATCAGGACCGCCACGGCGCCCGGCTCGCTGATAAGCTTGACGCCTTCGGGCAGGGGGACCTCTCCGACCTTCAGGGATTGGTGGAGGTGCAGCCCGCTGATGTCCACGACCAGCCGCTCGGGGATGGCCGCCGGCAGGCACTCGACTTCGACCTCGCGGGTCATGAAGTCGATGAACCCGCCTTCGGTCTTGACGCCGTAGGCTTCGCCCGTGACCTCGAGCGGGACCATGACCCGGATGGCCTTGTCCATGGCGATCCGGATGAGGTCGGTGTGGAGGATCTCGTCGGTCGTCGGATCGATCTGGACGGCCTTGATCATGGCGTCCTTCTCCCCTCCGGCGAGGCTGATCCGGAAAAGGGTGTTCTCTCCGGTTTCCGACTTCAGGATCTTGATGACGTCCTTCTTGTCCAAGATCAGGGACACGCTCTCGGCCCCCTCGCCGTACAACACGGCGGGGACCATTCCGCTCCGGCGGATCCGCCGCGAGGCGTTCTTGCCGAGGGCGTCCCGTGTTTCACTCTTGATGACCAGGCTCATGGCCGCATGCCTCCTTACGCGAACAGGGAGCTCACGGAGTTCCCGTCGTGGATCCTCCGGATGGCTTCCCCGAATATCTCGGCCACCGAGATCGTGACGATCTTCCGGCAGCCCCGACTGATCTCGTTCAAGGGAATGGTGTTCGAAACGGCGAGCTGTTCGATCGGCGACCCCTCGATCTTTTCGACCGCTCTTCCGGACAGGACGGCGTGGGTCGTCGCGGACAGGATGCGCCGCGCTCCCCTGGCCTTCAGGGCCTCGGCGCTCAGGGCCAGGGTCCCGGCCGTGTCGACCATGTCGTCGAAGAGGACGCAGGTGCGCCCCTCGACGTCGCCGATGACGTTGAAGACCTGGGCGACGTTGGGCGCCGGGCGGCGCTTGTCGACGATGGCCAGGCCGGCGTCGAGCCGGCGGGCGAAGTGCTTGGCCCGGCCCACGCCGCCGGCGTCCGGAGAAACGACCGTCAGATCGCCGAGCCCGAGGCTCTGGATGTGCCGGGACAGGACCGGGGTCGCGGCCAGGTTGTCGACCGGAATGGAGAAGAAGCCCTGGATCTGGGGCGAATGGAGGTCCATGGTCAGGAGCCGATTGGCCCCCGAGGCCTCGAGAAGGTCGGCCATGAGACGGGCGGAGATGGGCACGCGGGGCCGGTCCTTCCAATCCTGCCTCCCGTAGGCGTAATACGGCATCACCGCCGTGATCCGCTCGGCCGAAGCGCGCTTGAAGGCGTCGACCATCAGGAAGAGCTCCATCATGTGGTCGTTGGCCGGCCGGCATCCGCTCTGGATGACGAAAACATCTTCGCCCCGGACGTTCTCATCGATGTAGAAATGGATCTCGCCGTCGTTGAACCGCTCAAGGACGCATTTCCCCAGGTCGATCTGCAGGTACGCGGCGATCTCCCCGGCAAGAGAGACGTTCGATGACCCGGCGAAAACTTTCATGTTCGCTTCCTTTGATCCAGCGTCGACCTTCCTCTTTTTTATGTTTCAACTGGGGCGGGAGGATTCGAACCCCCGAATAGCGGATCCAAAGTCCGCTGCCTTACCGCTTGGCGACGCCCCAGCATCAAGCCCTTACCGGCCTTGAACCCGCGGGACCGTTTCGACGAGAACGGCCACACCCCGCGAACGCATATCCGCCAGGCACCGCTCGGCTCCGCCCCGGTCCCGGAACAATCCGAAGACCGCGGAGCCCGAGCCCGTCACGAGAGACAACTCGGCCCCGTTTTTTCGAAACTGAGCCGGATAAACTTGTAACTCGGGGAAGAGACGAAATATCGTTTCTTCGAGCCGGTTCTCCAGAGAACCGAGCTCTCCGGTCTGTAAAAACCGAGTTATTTTACTGTCGTTTTCGTCCGAAGTCAAGGCGTCCGGGGGGAGGCTGCGGTAGATGAGGGCGGTCGGGACGGGAAAAGGGGGGAGGGCCAGGACGACGAAAAGCGGAGGAAGGTCGGCCAGCTCGGTCAGCCGGTCGCCGCGTTCCTCGCCGAGGCATAGGCCGCCATGCAGGAAATACGGGACGTCGGCGCCCAGGCCGCGTCCGAGGACGGCCAGCTCGTCGCGGGTCAACCCGGCCTTCCAAACCGCGTTCAGGCCGGTGAGCGCGGCGGCCGCGTCGGAGCTTCCGCCCCCGAGGCCGCCGCCGGCTGGGATCTTTTTGGCGAGGCGGAGGACGGCCCCCTGTTCCGGGCCGACCCGTTCCTGGAGCGCCCGGGCGGCGCGATGGACGAGGTTGGTTTCGTCCCAGGGGACCGAGGGATCATCGCCTTCGATCCGGATCTCCGGTCCCAGCGCGGCCTCGATCTCCAGGAGGTCGGCCAGCCCGATCTCCTGAAAGAGCGTCCGGATGTCGTGATAGCCGTCCGGCCGCTTTCGAACCACCTCGAGACCGAGGTTGATCTTGGCCCGGGCATCAATCTTCACGGCGGAGGATCCTTTCGACCTCGTCCCAAGTCCGGGAGGCGAAGGTGGCCAGGAAATCGAGGTCAAAGACGGTCTCCGCCGCCGGAGCGTTGAAGGACAGGGCCAGGATGGTGATCGTCCCCGAAGTCGCGATCCCTGCGAACTCGATCCGGCGCGGAGCTGAACCGCCGGGAAAGGTCTCGCGGACCTCGAGGTCGAGACCCGCGGTCGCCGCCGGCGGGCGCCCGCGGAGCAGCCCGGTCACGTCGTCGAGCCCGAGCCGCACACCGAGGAATTTTTCGATCACGTCCTCGGGGGCCGCTTTCCAGTAGACCTTGTCGCCGCGGAGCACGAGGTACGCAACATCCGGCGCGAGGAAGATCTCGGCCGCCGCCCGGTTGAGGGCGTCGAGGACCTCGACCTTTCCCCGCCGCCCGGTTTCCAGGATGAACGAGAACCTGGACCGGCCGCTCTCTCCGGCCCGGACGATCTTGACCGCGCCGTACCCCTCGATCGAACGAACCTCGGGGGGAACGGGAATGACTTGGAGGCGGGAGGGCCGGCAGGACGCGGCGAGAAGAAGGGCGGTGAAGAGCGCGGCGGCGGCCGTCCGTATCGCCGGGGCTCTCAACGAACGGAACACGCAACCCCCTTCGGATCACCGCGCACGGCGGGCGGGCTCAATCCAGCTTGAAACCGTAATCCCGGGCCTTCTTCTGGGCCTTGGTCTCGGCCGGCGTCGGCGCGGAAGGCGGAGCTTTCGGCGCGACGGCCCCGGCCGAAGCGGACGGTGCGGGCGAAGCGCCCGAGCCGGGAGCGTCCTCGGCCGGGCGGAAGCCGTAGTCCGTCGTCTGGACCTTCTTCGGCTCCGCGCTCCGGGCCCGGCGCCGCCTGGAGAGCGGGTAAAACGGCGACCGAACCCGCTTCCCGAAACAGGACAAGTTGGGGTTGAAGATGAGGAGAAGGATGAAGGCTCCGAAGAGGATGAGAAAGGCGGTCGCTCCCCACTTCATGATCGGTCCTTTATGGTTCGATTCGACCTCGGCCGAAACACCGGCGCGAGCCTTCGATCAGTCTTTTTGGAACTCCGGGATCTTGGCCTTTTCCTTGGTCTTCCCGAAGTTGTAGCCAAGAAAAAACGCCGAAGTGACGGCGAGGACCGCGAGCATAGTTTTGAAGAATGACTTCATCGCAAGGAAACCTTCCACGGGTATTCTATCCACCCGCCGTAAAAAGTCAATTCGCGGAGTTTTGCGCACACGTTCTGCGAAGAACGGGGCTCCCGGGGGAGAGGGTCCCGCGGCACGCCGATTTCCCCAGCGCGGAAATCGGCTCTACTTCGGGCTCGCTCTTCCCGGCTTAAGGCCGGGAAACCCTGCCCGCTTGCCCTCAGATGGCCGCCGGACCCTCTCCCCCTCGCGCCCCGAAAACTAGGAACCTCGCATCGCATGATTGTCGGCAGTCATTTGCGAATCCTGCCGCGGACATCCTTGGCCGATTCGCTGCATCACCCGAAACACGGGGCCCATTCCGCTCATCGGCCAAGTCGTCCGCCCGGCAGGTCCGCGCAGACGATTCGCTCCGAAGTCGCGTGACGAGCGCCGGGGAACCAGTTGCGCGGTTCCCCCCGAAACGGGTCCCCCTTCCACTCTGCACGATTTTCGGTACGGATGATATTACGGGGAAGCCAAAAAAAAGAGCCTGAAGCCAAGACCGATGAGGCCGGTTGAGCGAAGCGCTCCGGACGGTTTAGGGCGCGAGGGGACTCCCTGAGAGGGCCAGCGCAGCGAAGCGGGCATGGTTCCTCGACCGAAGGGAGAGGAGAGCGGAGCGAGCACAGGAGCGAATTTCCGCGCAGGAGGAAATTCGCGTCCCGATCAGGGAGTCCCCGGGAGCCCCGCTCTCGGGGATTTGCTTTTCGCATGGGGGGCTCGTATATTCAAAGTGCTCCCGATGAGAAAAGAGGCGGATATGAAGACAATCATCCTGCTGGGGATCATCGGCGTCCTGGCTTTGGCCGGGATCGGCCGGGCCCAGGGCATCCGCAAGGCGGTCTGGGCCGGCCAGTTCTACGAGGCCGAAAAAGCGCGCCTGACGGCCGCGATCGACGGCTATCTCGCCGCGGCGAAGCCCGTCCTTCCGCCCGGCGGCCGCCTGGTCGCCCTCATCGTGCCGCACGCCGGCTATGTGTATTCCGGCGCGACGGCGGCCTATTCCTACAAGCTCCTCCAGGGCGCCGACATCGATATCGCGGTCATCCTCGGCCCGTCGCACCGGGTCGGATTCGAAGGCTGCTCGATTTACGAAGAGGGCGGGTTCGAAACGCCCCTCGGGGTCGCCGAGATCGACCGCGAGACCGCTCGCGCGATGAGTCGGGCCTCGGGTTTCGGCTTCATCGCCGGCGCCCATGCCGAGGAGCATTCCCTCGAAGTCCAGGTCCCCTTCATTCAGCGCGTCCTGCCCAAAGCCAGGATCGTCCCGGTCGTCATGGGCCTGCCCAACGAAGACATGATCCACGGGCTCGCCGGAGCGCTGGAGAAGGTCCTGAAAGGGAAGAAGGCCATTGTCATCGCCTCGACCGACATGTCCCACTTCCTGTCGAAGCCCGAGGCGAACGCGCTCGACCGTTCGACGATCGACCTTGTCCGCGGGCAGAAGATGAACACCCTGCTCAGCCGTGTCGTCCGCGGCGAGAACATCATGTGCGGCGGCGAAGCGGTCGCGGCCGCCCTTCTCTACGCCCGAAGCCTCGGCGAGTCGAGCGTCGAGGTCCTCAAATATGATGACTCGTCGTCGGGAGGAGGGCCCTCGGACCGGGTCGTGGGATATTTTTCCGCAGCCGTCACGGTCCCGGCGGCCTTCGAGCTCACGGCCGACGAGAAAAAAGAGCTTCTCAAGCTCGCCCGCCGGGCCGTCGAGACGTACGTCCGGGAGGGAAAAACCGTGGAGTTTGAGACCACGGACCCGAACCTGACCGCCGCCCGGGGGGCCTTCGTCACGCTGACGATCAAGAACGAGCTGCGCGGCTGCATCGGATTCATCGAGCCCATCACCCCGCTCGCCCAGGCGGTTCTCCGCTGCGCCATCTTCGCGGCTTCCGAAGATCCCCGATTCGGCCCGGTCAGGCCCTCCGAGCTCAAAGACCTGGAGTACGAGATCTCGGTCCTCACGCCGCTCCAGAAGATCACGGACCCCTCGCTCATTCAGGTCGGCCGCCATGGCCTCGTCATTTCCCAGGCCGGCCGGCGGGGGCTGCTCCTGCCCCAGGTCGCGACCGAGAACCATTGGGACCGCGAGGAGTTCCTCCGCCAGACCTGCCTCAAGGCCGGGCTGAGCCCCGACGCCTGGAAGCGCGGGGCCGAGATCTGGGCCTTCGAAGCGATCGTCTTCCACTAAGTTTGTGCTATAATTCGGGTTTCAAAGGAACGTCCGATGCCGATCTACGAATACAAGTGCCAGGATTGCCGCAAGAAGTTCGAAAAGATCCAGAAAGTCTCCGACCCGCCCTGCAAGAAATGCCCGGCTTGCGGGGGCAAGCTCAAGAAGCTCGTTTCGAGCCCGGCGATCCAATTCAAGGGCAAGGGCTTTTACGTCAACGATTACCCCAAGAAAAAAGACGGCCCGGCCGAAGAGAAGAACGGCGGGAAGATCAAGGGAAAAGAGACCGCCGCCAAGGAAAAAGTCGAGACGATCCCGTCCGACAAGCCCTGCTCTGACTGACCGTCCGGCCCCGGCCATGAAGATCGTGGTCCGCGTCCCCAATTGGATCGGGGACGTCGTGTTCGCCCTCCCCGCCCTCCGCAGCCTCAGCGCCCATTTCGCCGGCGCGGACATCCGCATCGCCGGACCTGCCTGGGCGGCGGACCTCCTTTCCGGGACGGAATTCGCCGGAAAGACGATCTCGCTGGGCGCGGCGGGAAAGCCGGGCCACTGGCGAGGACCGGCCGCGGCGTTGAGGGCCGAGGCCTTCGATGTGGGGATCCTCCTGACCAATTCCTTCTCCTCCGCGTTTTTCTTCCGGCGGGCCGGAATTGCGGAGCGCTGGGGATATCGGTCGGATGGCCGCGGCGTCCTTCTGACCCGGTCCGTCCGCCGGAAGAAGCAAGTCCCCCCGACGCATATGGTCCGCAATTATCTCGAACTCCTCGAAGGGCTGGACGTCCCGACGCTGCCTCCTTCGATCGATCTCGCCGTTTCCGCTGAAGCGAGGAAGCGCGCGTCGCGGCGGCTCGCCGGCCTGGGGATCGAGCCGTCCCGGCCGCTCGTCCTTCTCGCTCCCGGCGCGGCCCACGGCCCGGCCAAACGCTGGCCGGCCGCCCGGTTCGGGGAGACGGCGGCGCTGCTCCAAGCCCGTTTCGGCGCGGACGTCGCCATCATCGGCACGGCGGCCGATTCTCCGCTCGCGGCGGCAATTGCCGCGGCCATGGCCGTTCCTCCGGCGGACCTGACCGGCCAGACAGATCTCGGAGAGCTTCTCGGCCTTCTCGCCGCGGCCTCGATCCTCATCAGCAACGACAGCGGCCCTCTCCACATGGCCAACGCCCTCCGCGTTCCCGTCGTCGCGGTCTTCGGGCCGACCGATCCGCGAGCGACCGGCCCGTTCCATCCGCCGGCCCGGGTCCTGAGGAAAGAGGGCATTCCCTGCTGGCCCTGCGAATACCGCGAGTGCCCGTACGATCACCGCTGTATGATCCGGATCACGCCGGATGAGGCGGCCCGGGACGCCGGGGAGCTCCTGCGGTGAAGCGCCGGGCGGTCTTCCTCGACCGTGACGGGACGATCAACGTCGACGTCGGCTATCCGAACCGCTGGGACCAGATCGCGATATACCCTTATGCGTTCGAGGCGGTCCGGCGGCTGAAAGCGGCCCGGTTCCTGACCCTGGTCGTGACCAATCAATCGGGGATCGGCCGCGGTCTCCTGACCGAGGCCGACCTGACCGCGATCCACTCCCGGATGACGGAGGAATTCGTCAAGCAGGGCGCCCCCCTCGACGCGATTTACCACTGCCCCCATTTCGACGCCGCCGGGATCGCCGCCGGCGGGCTCGACTGCGGCTGCCGCAAACCCGCGCCCGGGATGGGATTTCGAGCCGCCGCCGAATTCGACATCGACCTGGCCCGCTCCTTCATGGTCGGCGACAAGGTCGAGGACATCCTGTTCGGGCTGAACATCGGCGCCGCGCCGATCCTCGTCCGGACGGGGTACGGACAGATGTCCGAGCCGAAGCTCGAAGCGATGGGGATCCGTCCGGCCTGCGTCGCGGACGACCTGGCCGCGGCGACGGATTGGATCCTGGCCCGCGAGAGCCGACCCTGATGATCCGTTTCGACGATATCCTCGAGAAGGTCCAGGGCCGATTCGACGAAAAGGACCTGGCCGTCCTGCGTAAGGCCTACGTCTTTTCGGCCAAGGTCCATAAGGGCCAGGTCCGCCGCTCGGGCGAGCCGTACCTCAGCCATCCGCTCGAGGTCACCGCGTTCCTCGCCGACATGGGCCTCGACCGGAGGACCTTGACGGCCGGGCTCCTCCATGACGTCCTCGAGGACACCGACGTCACGCCGGCCGAGCTGAAGGAGGCGTTCGGGAAGGAGGTCACCCGCCTCGTCGAAGGCGTGACCAAGATCAGCCGCGTCCAGGAAGCCTCGCCCGAGATCCGGAGGGCCGAGACGATCCGCAAGATCATTCTGGCCATGACCGACGACCTCCGGGTCATCTTCATCAAGCTGGCCGACCGATTGCACAACCTCCAAACGCTCACCTTCCTCGCTCCGGACAAGCGGCGGCAGATCGCCGCGGAAACGCTCGAGATCTACGCCCCCATCGCCAATCGCCTCGGGATGGGCCGCGTCAAGGCCGAGCTCGAGGACCTCGCCTTCCGCTACGTCGAGCCCGAGGAGTCCGCCCGCATCGACGCCCTCATCGCCCCGCGCCGCAAGACGGCCGAGGCCGAGCTTCGCAAGATCAGCCGGCGACTGGCCGCGCTGATGAAGGCCAACGGTATTCCGGCCGAGATCGGCTTCCGGATCAAGCGCTCCTACAGCGTCTACCAGAAGATGAAGACGCAGCGGATCGAGTTCGGTCAGGTCTATGACTTCCTGGCCCTTCGGATCATCACCGATACGGTCAAGAACTGCTATGCCGCCCTCGGCATCATCCATCAGAACTGGACGCCCATGCCCCAGCGCTTCCGCGACTTCATCGCCGTGCCCAAGCCCAACCTCTACCAGGCGCTCCATACGACCATCCTGACCGCGGACAAACGGAGCTTCGAGATCCAGATCCGGACCCGCGAAATGCACGCCCTGGCCGAGAACGGAATCGCCGCCCACTGGAAATACAAGGACGAGGACGCCCAGAGCCTCATGCGCGAGGACCGCCGGCTTCAGTGGCTCCGGGAGATGGTCGAGCTCTTCCGCGACCAGAAGAACCCCCGCGAATTCCTGAAGAACCTCAAGATCAACCTGATCCCCGAGGAGGTTTATGTCTTCACGCCCAAGGGCCGCGTCGTTTCACTGCCGACGGGCGCGTCGGCCCTCGATTTCGCCTTCCGCATCCACTCCGAGATCGGGCTTCACGGCGTGCAGGCCAGGATCAACGGGAAGCTCGCCCCGCTGAAAACGCGTCTCCGGACGGGCGACATCGTCGAGATCATCACCGACGCCTGGCGTTCCCCTTCGCGGAGCGCCCTGGCGACGGCCTACACCTCAGGAGCCCGCCATCAGATCAAGCGCTGGCTCAACCTGCAGGAAAAAGCGAAGAGCGTCGCCGTGGGCCGGAATCTCTGGGAAAAGGCGGCCCGCGCCTACCGTCTGCTGCCCGGATTCCCACAAGGAAGCGCCCTGGCCGAACGGGTCGCGGCTGTTTCCGGACTGCGGGCCTCGACGGAGGACGATATGTTCGCCCTGGCAGGGCGGGGCAAGATCATCTTCAACAGGCGGTTCCTGGACAAGCTCGCGCCCGGCCTCGTCGCCCCGGACAAGGACCGCGACGCCGGGGGAGGGGGCCCCGACCTGCCCCTCAAGGAAAGCGGGGAGTCGCTGGTCCGCCTGGCTAAATGCTGCCGCCCGATCCGGGGCGAGCCGATCGTCGGATACATCACGGCGGGCAAGGGAATCACGGCTCACGCCCAGCGTTGCCCGCTTGTCGCCAGGGAAGTCCTCGCCCCGGAACGCATGGTCTCGGTCTCCTGGGACGGCATTGCCCAGGACACGTTCCGGGCCGGGCTGCTGATTCGGGCTTCGGACGCGCCGGGCCTGCTCGCCGGAGTGACGTCGACGATCTCCGCCCGGGAAGCGAACATCGCCAGGGCCGGAGTCGAGACTTACTCCGACCGGGACGCCCGGATCAAGCTGGGCCTGATCGTCCGGGACATCAAACAGCTCGAAGCGGTGATCGCGGACCTCTCCGCCCTAAGCGGAGTGCACACCGTGGAGAGGATTTGAGGGAAGCTCCGGGATTGCTCAACGCTCACGGAACCTCTGCGGTTCCCCCCGAAACGGGGCCCCCCTCCCAATGTTCGCTTATGAGCAACCCCTTCGCTGGGAGAGTTTTTCGAAATTCGCCCAACACGCAATTTAGACCGGACCTGCAGGAGGGACGCCTATCGGTCCGCTCGAAACCCTGCAAGGATTAGACGACTTTTTTGACCCTGCCCGAGCGCAGGCAGCGGGTGCAGACCCAGATCTGCCGGACGCCCTGGTCCGTCGTCGTCTTGACGTGCTGGAGGTTCGGCTTCCACTTCTTCGGCGAGGCCTTGTGGGAATGGCTGACGCTGTTCCCGAAGAGGGGGGTTTTACCGCATATTTCGCATATTTTCGGCATTGTGGGTCTCTTTCAATGAACTCGAGGGACCCTTTTTATACCACAATTGGCCGCGTCCTCGCAAGCGCGCTGCGCAAGAAGAGCGGGGCTCCCGGGGGCTCCCTGATCGGGACGCGAATTTCCTCCAGAGGCTCCAGGATAGCCCAACGCTCACGGTTGGAACCCCCCGCGGGTTCCCCCCCGCTTAATCTGCGGGGTCCCTCCCTCCTGATGTTCGCTTATGGGCGATCCTTCCGCCGTCTCGAAAGAAATTCGTTCCGCGTGCTCACCTCGCCGAAGACGCTTACATTTTCCGGGGCCCCTCATGGATACAGGAGGGGAAGGGGAGGTGATATCAGGGAGCCCCCTCGCGCCCCGAACCTAAGACGCATACGCCGGGTGATCATACGGCTGCGGTCGCGATTCCTGGCGCCGACGGACTCAGCCGGTTCGCTGCGTCACCGTGACGAGCGACGTACTTCACGAGCAAGGCGCGCTCTTATATTGTCGGGGCGCGAGGGGGGAGGGTTCGAGGGACATCTGGAGGCGAGCGGGCACGGATTCCCGGCCGATAGGCTGGGAAGAGCGAGCCGGAAGTAGAGCCGGTTCCCTCGCCGGGGGAACCGGCGTGCCCGAGGACCCTCTCCCCGGGAGCCCCGACCTTACAACCCCCGCCGCCTCTTGAAGCAGTCGAGGGTGTTGCTCATGAGCATGGCGATCGTGAGCGGCCCGACTCCGCCGGGCGAGGGCGTCAACCACCCGGCCGTGTCGATGACGCGCGGCTCCACGTCGCCGATCCAGGTGTAGCCGCGGTCGTCCACCTCTTTGAGGCGCTTGGCGTCCTCGCCGAAAAGGCGCCGGACGACATCCTTGTCCGAAACGGAGTTGCTCCCGACGTCGATGACGATCGCGCCCGGCTTGACGAACTCCGGACCGACGAATCCGGGTTTGCCCATGGCCGCGACCAGGATGTCCGCCCGGGCGGCGACCTGGGCAAGGTTCTTCGTCTTGCTGTGGCAGATCGTCACCGTCCCGTTCTCGTTCGTGATCATGACGGCGAGGGGCTTGCCGACGATGAGGCTCCGCCCGATGACGACGACGTCCTTCCCTTCGATCGACACTCCGGTGGACTTGATGAGCTCGAGACACCCGAGCGGCGTGCAGGCCCGCGATCCCGGCTGGTTCTGAAGAAGGAGACCGAGGCTCGTCGGGTGGATGCCGTCCACGTCCTTGCTCGGATCGATCCAGGAGATGACGGTCTGGGTGTCGAAGCCTTTGGGCAGCGGAAGCTGGACGAGGATCGCATCGACGGAGCCATCGGCATTGAGGCCGGTGATGGCCTTCTTGAGTTCGTCCGGAGGCGTAGCGGCGGGCAGGGTCAGGATCCGGCCCGAAAGGCCCAAGCTCTGGCAGGCTTTCTCTTTCATCCGCAAGTAGCTCTGCGAGGCGGGGTTTTCGCCCACCAGGACGCCGACCAGCCCGGGGACCGCGCCCAGGGATTCCCGGTACCCGGCCACTTCGGCCTTGACGCGCTCGCGGATCCGTTCCGCGACGGGTTTTCCTTCGAGCCAAACGCCCATGTGTCGCCCTCCTTGGGGATCGGACACGATTATATCAAAAAACGAGAGTTGCGCGTCTCGCGAATCCAGGGCTTAGCTGAAAAGCGAGGGAGACGCACAACCTCCGGGGGAGCTTGAGGGGGAAGGATTGGTCCCCCCTCAGGTGGTCAGCGTAGAGGAACGGAGCGCCGAGGGGGGAGCTTCACCCCCCCTGCAAGGATCGCGTTTCTGGGAGATATTGGAAAAGAAATATATGAGACGGGATACTTGTTTCTGGCACGAAGGTTGCTTCTCCTTAGCTTGACGAACCCGGATAAAAAGGCTAACGTGAGCGCTGGAACATCGATGAAGCGCGTTGTCCGTTGGGCCCTGCTCGCCGCCGCCCTCGCCTCGGCCGTGGGATCGGCCGCCTGCTCTGGGCCCAAGATCCGGGACGAGATCAAGTTCGGCGTCTGGGCCTCGGAACGCGGCCTTTGGGACGAGGCGATCTTCCGCTGGAAGAAAGCGGCGGCGGCCAATCCGCGGTCCGTGGCTGCCCTGAACAACCTCGGCGTGGCCTACGAGAAAAAAGGCTTGTTTGACGAAGCCCTCAAGTCCTACGAAGCCGCCCTGGCCATTGAACCCCAGAACTCGTATGTAAAGTCCAATTACAAGAACTGTCAAGAAAACATCCAAGCTCCCAAGGCGGACGAAGCTGCCAAGCCCGATGCGAAAAAGAAGTAGCCCCGCCCTGGCCCTCCCGGCGGCCGTCCTCCTTCTCGCCGCGGCCGCCTGCTCAACCATCACCACGGCGACGACGAAGATCGACATTCCCGCCGTTCCGGCGGTCAAGCTCGAAGGCGTCGAGGAGATCGCCATCGGCGATTTTCTCGTCGATACGCCGTCCAAGGAGTTCGAGATCGGGCCCTCCGTCGTCACCTACCTCCGCGACGAGATCAAGCCGGAGTTCAAGGGGCGTCTGTCGCTCGTCCCGCTGACATGGGCGAACGCGTCCCAAGCCGACGACGCGAACGCCTGGACCCGCGTGCTCGCCGACCCGAAAGGCAAGCTCATTTTGACCGGCCGGGTCCAATACCTCCAGGACGTCCGCAAGGCCCTCGTGTCCAAGGAGCGCCGGGCCATCGACGACGGCCCCTTCGCCCCGGAAAAACCGTGGTCCGAGCGGAAGAACTTCGAGCTCAAGCTCGACATCTATCTGATCCAGGCCGAGACGGGCGAGATGCTCCTGAAGAAGGATTTCCTGGAATCGGTCATTGTCGAAAACCGCAAGCAGCCCGCCGAGTTCGCCTTCTACGACCTTCTCCAGCGGGTCCGCCTGAAGCTGTTCCGGCTTCTTTTCGGGACGGTCCGGAACCAGGAGCGCTATCTCCTGTCGCGCTAAAGGAGCCCGCATGAGAACCGCCCGTACGATCTGGCTCGCCGCCGTCTTGTCCGCGACTCTCGCCGTCCCGGCCGCCGCCCAGTTCTCCATTCCCTACTACGGCAAGAACAAGGTCAACTACGAGCGGTTCCCCTGGAAGAGCTATTCCACCGAGCATTTTCAGATCTTCTTTTACGCCGCGGACCCGGCCGTCCTCCAGCGGATCGCCGACATGGCCGAAAGCTCATATAAAAAAATCAGCACCGCGCTGAAGCACGCCCTGAACGACCCCGTCCCGCTCCTCTTCTACACGACCTTCACCGACTTCGAGATGTCGAACGTCTTTGAGATCTCGGAGGGGGTCCTCGGAGTCTCCGAGCCGGCGCTCCACCGGATCGGCGTCCACGGCGACATGGCGGAAGACGAGCTCCAGGGGCTCATCACCCACGAGCTGTCCCACATTTTCCAGTTCGATATCCTGTGGGGCAGCCCGAGCGGCAACCTCTATGCCGTCTCCGAGCCGCCGCTCTGGACGTTCGAAGGCTTGTCCGAATACATGACCGGCGAGTGGTCGTCGTGGTCGACCCTCATTCTTCGGGACACCGTCCTCAGCGATCGCATTCCCGATTTCGCCGATTCCGGTGAGCTTTATTCCCGCTATCCCCTCCCGCGTGAGCCGGCCTACGACTTCGGCCACGCCATCTACGAGTTCATAACCGAACGCTACGGCAAGAACGCCCCGCGGGAGTTCTTCGCCTCGCTCAAAGGGACCTCCCCGCTCATCGGCCGCCGCGACCCCCTCAAGAAGGCGTTCAGCATCGAGCCGAAGCAGTTCTCCCAGGAGTTCAAGCGCTATCTGCGGGCCCGGTTCAAGGACTATGCGACACGCGAGAACCCGGAGGACTACAGCATCCCGCTCGGCCCCGAATTCCCGATGAACCCCTACTATTTCGCCTTCTCCCACGCCATCTCTCCTTCCGGCGACCTCGTCGCCACGATCACGTTCAACGCCAAGGCTTCGGACATCGACATCGTCCTCCTCTCCACCCGCGACGGCAAGATCATCAAGAACATTACCCAGGGGTTCACCTCCCGGTACGAATATATCCGCTATGAGATCGACCCCTCTCTCGGCCGGAGCCTGGCCTGGTCGCGCGACGGCGACACGCTCGCCTTCTTCGCCCGGGTCGGGCGGAGGCATTCCCTCTTTCTCGTCGATGTCTTGACCGGGGACGTGGTCAAGCGCCTCCCCCTCACCCTCGACCAGCCGGTTTCCCCGGGCTTCACCCCCGACGGCCGGACGATTCTTTTCTCGGCGTTCGAGCGCGGGACGCGGGACATCTTCTCGATCGACCTTGCCAGCGGGGCGGTCGCCAACCTGACCCGCGACGCGGTCTATGAAAAGGCGCCCGCCCTCTCGCCCGATGGGACGACGCTCGCCTACTCGATCCGGATCGACGGCCAGGACAAGCTCGTCCTCTCGCCCCTCTCCGACCTCCGAAAGAAGCGGCAGCTGACGTTCGGGCCGGGCAACACCGTGACGCCCGATTTCTCCCCGGACGGGAAGACCCTCTATTTCTCGGGCGACGCGCGGGGGGCCTACAATCTCTATGGACTCGACCTCGAAACGGGCGACCTCCGCCGCTTCACGGACGTCCGGACCGGGATCTTCTTCCCGGGCAGCCTCCCGGACCGGCCCGGAACCCGCCTGTTCTCCGCGTTCAACAAGGGGGCGTTCCAGCTCTTCCTCACCGATGACAAGGGCGTTCCGGAAGAGCGGCTGGCCTTCGTCGACCTCGATCCCGGCGCGCCGTCGAAGCCGTTCGCGACCTCGGTCCAGGTGCCCATCGACAAGGCCAAGATCGTCTCCCAGGAGGGGATGGGCAAGCTGTACGTCGCTTCGCGGCCGCCCGCCGACGCGATCGTCTCGACGGACGGGTCGATCTACGGCGGCTCGACCGTGACCTTCTCCGACCTGCTGGCGAACCATACGTTCACGGTCTCCGCCTACCAGGTCCGGGATTTCCGCTCGATGGCCTTCAACTACGTCAACCTGTCCCGGCGGCTGCAGTGGGCGGTCTCGGCCTACCAGTACACCCTGTTCTACTACCCCGATTTCTATTATTACGACGCGTCGCTCTGGAACTACACGACCTACCAGGACGCCCTCTCAACGCGGCGGATCACCGGGGCGACGATCATGGCCTATTACCCGCTAAGCAAGTTCGTCCGGGCGGAAGGCTCGTTCGGGTTCGCCCATTACGAGGAGGATGTTCTCGATCCCTACGCCTACAGCATGTCGAGCGCCCTGGCCTACAGCTATTTCCTCAACGGCGAAATGCTCTCGGCGTCCTTCGGCCTGACGGGCGAGACCACGCGGTTCCGCCAATACGGTCCCATCTCCGGGAGCACCTTCAACCTCTCCGTCTCCCAGGCCCTGCCCGTAGCCGAGAGCTTCATCCACAACACGACGCTCGAGGCCGACCTGCGCCAGTATCTTCCGCTCGGGACGAACATGCTGCTCGCCTTCCGCGTCCGCGGATTCGCCAGCCTGGGCCGCGACCGGTTCCTCGGCTTTTACGGCGGGAACAACGACGTCCGGAGCTCCTACTACTACAACCTCGTCGGGACGTCCTTCTGGTTCGCCAACGCCGAGCTCCGCCTCCCGCTCATCGACACGGCCCAGACGATCATCGGGGCCATCGGACCCGTCCGCGGCACGCTCTTCTTCGACGTGACCAAGAGGACGTACGGCGCTCTGATGACGCAGTTCTATCGCTGGGACGTCGACGCCAACGGATCCGCCATCCTCGTCGCGGCCGAAGCGATCGGGTCGGTCGGGGCCGGGGTCGAATTCTTCATCTTCGGGCTGCCCCTTCACCTCGAGTTCGCCAAACGGCTGGAATGGGCCTCGCTCGGCAAGCCGTTCGGGATCACGGCGACCGGCGCCTGGCTGACGAAGTTCTGGATCGGCTACGATTTCTGATTCCTCGAACTTTTCCTTGCCCTTTCCCCGAAACCGTGCTATATTCCAGCCGCCAATTCTGAGGAAATATCAGATAAGGAGGGCCTGTTTTTCCACAGCTGTGAAAATATCTGTGGAAAAATATCCAGGCGCGGCGTAAATGGAAGAAAAGACGAATCCTTGGCTCCAAATCATCGCTGAAGTCAGGGAGAAAATCGATCAGAACAGCTTTGAAACCTGGTTCGAGCCGGCGGCCTACATCGGTTTGGAGCACGACGACATCTACATCAAAGTCCCCAATGCGTACTTCAAGGATTGGCTGTCCTTCCACTATTCGGCGATGATCAACGACGCCTCCATGAAGCTCTTCGGCAAGGCCTTCGAGATCAAGTACATCTTCGACGAGTCGTCGTTCAACTTCATGCGCAAGTCGCCCGAAGAGCGCCGGGCGAAGCACGGGATGCTCCTGAACCCGAACCTGAACCCGAACTACACGTTCGAGAATTTCGTCGTCGGCTCGTGCAACACCTTTGCCCACGCCGCCTGCACGGCCGTGGCCAAGAATCCGGCGCGGTCCTACAACCCCCTTTATGTCTACGGCGGATCGGGCCTCGGAAAAACGCACCTCATGAACGCGATCGGCCACCAGTGTCTGCGGGTCGATCCGCGGCTCCGGATCATCTACACGACGACCGAGCGGTTCATGAACGACGTCGTCAACCACATCCAGTACGGAAAGATCCTCGACCTGCGGGAAAAATACCGGAGCGTCGACCTCCTCCTGATGGATGACATCCACACCCTCGTCGGCAAGGACAGGACGAAGGAGGAGTTTTTCCACACCTTCAACCACCTTTACGACAACCAGAAGCAGATCGTCATCTCAAGCGATTGCCCTCCCAAGGAGATCTCCGGCCTCGAAGAGAGGTTCCGCTCCCGGTTCGAATGGGGGCTGATCGCCGACCTGAAGCCACCCGACATCGAGACCCGCATCGCCATCCTCCGGAAGAAGGCCGAGCTCGAGGGCGTCGAGCTTCCCGAGGCGGTCTCGCTGTTCATCGCCGACAAGGCCGTCTCGAACATCCGCGAGCTCGAAGGGTTCCTGCGCCGCGTGGTCGCCTTCGCCTCCCTCAAGGGCGAAAAGATCGAGCTCGACCTGGCCAAGGAAGCCCTCAAGGACCTTGTCGACGCGGCGACGCGCATCGTGACTGTGGAAAAGATCCAGAAGCTCGTCTGTCACAAATACAAGATCAAGCTGGTCCAGCTGAAATCAAAGAACAATTCGCCGAAGGTCTCCTTCCCCCGCCAGGTGGCCATGTATCTGGCCAAGGAGCTGACCGACACGTCGCTGCCGGAAATCGGGAAGAAATTCGGTGGAAAACACCACACGACCGTCCTCCACAGCGTCCGCAAGATCGAAAAAATGCGCGAGGGCCAGCCGGAATTCGACAAAGAAATCAACAGTCTGATCCATTTCATCCAGTAAGAGAATCAACGACCTCGGCGGGGAATTCACATTTCCATTGCTTTCTATTCTTATTTTCATTAATCTTTAGAAAAGATCTTCAAGAAAGAAGAAAAAGAGGAATCCGCCGGGGAAGGTGACACCATGAAATTCACAGTCCTGAAAGAAAACATCCTCGAAGAGCTTCAGCTGCTTCAGGGGATCGTCGAAAAGCGCAACACGATGCCGATCCTGGCCAACATCCTTATCCAAGCCGGACCGGCCGAGGTGGAAATCACGGGGACCGACCTCGAGGTCGGGCTCCGGACGCACTTCGAAGCGGCGATCGAGGAGCCGGGAGCGATCACGGTCTCCGGGAAAAAGATCTTCGAGATCGTCAAATCGCTCCCCGACGGGCAGCCCGTCACATTCCGCGAAGTCAAGAACTCGATGATGGAGATCACGGCCGGGGAGAGCGAATTCAGCATCGTCTGCCTGCCCAAGGACGAATATCCCCAGGTCCCGGAGGCGAAGTTCGAAAAGAGGATCGCCCTGCCGGTCGAGACGTTCCAGGGGATGATCGACCGGGTCTTCTTCGCCATCGCCCAGGAGCAGAGATATTATCTCAACGGTGCCCTGATGGTCCTGAAGGGAAAATCGATCGAGCTCATCAGCACCGACGGCCACCGGCTGTCCTACACGTCGAAAGCGCTCGACACGGCCGGATTGGCGAAGGAGATCCGGGTCATCGTCGCCAAGAAGACGCTCAGCGAGCTGCGCAAGTACGATTCCGGCGAGATCGAATTCGACCTGGACGAAAACAACCTCTTCTTCCGCTGCGGGCACCGGACGCTCATCTCCCGGATCATCGAGAGCAAGTTCCCGAATTTCGAGGCGGTGATTCCCAAGGATAACCCCAACGCCGCGATCCTGCCGCTCGACGGATTCGCCAACGCCATCCGCCGCGTTTCCTTGTTCTCGTCGGAGCGGTCGCGGGGGGTGAAATTCACCCTGGAAAAGAACAAGATGCGGCTGTTCAGCTCCAATCCGGAGCTGGGAGAGGCCCGGGACAAGCTGGACATCGAATACAAGGGTCCGGGGATCGAGATCGGGTTCAACGCCCAATACGTTCTCGAATACCTGACCACCGTCGGCGGGGAGAAGATCCGACTCGAGCTCAAGGACGAGAACAGCGCCGCGCTCCTGCGGCCGGAAGGCGACGGAGAGATCAAGAGCCTTTACGTGCTCATGCCGATGAAGATCTAGTGTCCCGCAGGGCCGGGACGCCGCCCGGGGAGCGCGAGACTTTCCAACAGGAATTCCACAACGTTGGAAATCCCTTTTTCCACGACGGACGATATTTTTCCATTGAATTCAATGCTTTTTGGCTGGATCCCGAGAACCGCGACGGGGCAGCCGATCGATTCCTTGATATAGCGGATCACCCAGCGGAGCGAGATCTGGTGGGTCGTCACGCCGTCGTCGGCGATCTTCTCAGGGTCGACCGGAAAGACGGAGCCGGGGGTGAGCCCGCCGAGGACCGCGTCGAGGATGAGGACGAGATCGGGCCGGAAAGCGCGAATTTTTCCGGTCATATTTTCGGGAGCAGGGCCGCCGCGCAGAACAAGGACGCGCCGTTTTTGGGCCGGCGAGAGGCGCCGGGCGAACGCCTTGGCGGCCGCGATCCCCGCCCCGTCATCGCCCTTGTCGAGATTTCCGACGCCCAGCACGACGACCCGGCCGGCCGCCGCCAGGGCGTCCCGGAAGTCTTTTTTCCATAGGCTTTCCGTCATCGGAGAGCCAAGCCATGCTTCATGCGCGCGATTCCTTTCCGCGTTTCGTAACGAGGATATCCCCGGCCGAAGATCGATGTCAACGCGGCCTTGGCCAGCGCGCGGCCTTTTGTTCTTGACACCGCTCGGCGGCCGAGCATATCCTGCCCCCAATGAACAGAGGAACGATCTCGGGATGGGGGGCGGAGATCGGTGCCGGAGATAAAAAACGATTCCAGAATCCTGGCGAGGCAGGGAGGATTCCATGGTGAAGACACGCTCCCTCGGGCTCATATTCCTAACCCTTTTCCTGGCCGCGACGCTGTCCGCTCAAACGCTGGTCGGAACGATCGCCCCTCCGGCGGGGACTGAGATCCTGGCCATGGAGCTTTATCAAGCGGGATCGAAATTGTTCGTCGTCGATGGGCCGAAGGACCGGATCCTCGTCTATCATTCGCGGACGCTCGCCCCCCTCGGCGAGATCTCCTTTCCCGCGAATTCCCCGCATACCCCGTTCCAGATCGCTGTCGACGAGGGCCGCGGGCTCCTCTACGTCAACTTGACGAAGGAGGACTTCACCGGCGGGGGGACGGTCCTGGTGTTGAACGCCGAGACGTACACCGTCACGACGACCATCCCCATGAGCATCGCGGGGACCATCCGATTGGACGCGGCCCATCAGCGCCTCTATTTGTTCCACGATGAATTCGCGACCGAGATCCTGACCTCGATCGAGACGGTGACCTATAGCGTCCTAGGCAGCCTCGACCTCAAAAGCCTCATGGGAGACGGGATCATGTCCGGGGGCGCGATGAATCCCCAGACGGGCGAATTTCTGTATACCAACCTGCATTACGATAAATTCCTCGTGGTCGACGGGCCCCACTTGACCAGCCAATTGTTTTCGGTCCCCGGCTCCCGCGGCTGGACCGGCGAATGGAATTATCTGGAGAACAAGATCTATATCACGACCATCAATTGGGGCGGGTATTTCATCTATGATCGGGACACGGGGCAGTCGAAGATCACCTCCTGCATCAACGACGGGACCTCCTTGTTCTTCAATCCGACGACGAACAGAGTCTATACGTCCTCCGAAGTCAACGAGGATACGACCGTCATCGACGGCGCTACGGATGCTTGTCAAAACATCCCCATGCCGTCGGGCGCCCTCACGGACGTCGATTTCGTCAATGGCCCGCGCCACGCCTTTTTTGCCGGGATAAAAAAGGTCTACGTCCTCGATGAGAAGACCCTGGAGATCGCCAAATCCTTTCCGGATGCCGCCCAGGGGACCGTCTGGGACATCGATGTCGATCAGGAGAACGAGCGCGTCTTCATTTTCTTCTACAATCCCTGGTCCATCGTGGTTTTCGACGATCCGACGCCGCCGATCTCGGTGACAGCCCCCGACGGCGGAGAGATCTGGCCCCTCGGCACCGTCCACGAGATCACTTGGAACCATGTCGGCCCCAGCGCCAACGTGAAAATCGAATACTCGATCAACGCCGGCTCGACGTGGGCGACCATCATCGACTCGACGCCCAACGACGGGTCCTATTCCTGGACGGTCCCGGAACCGAAGTCCACGACCTGCCTCATCCGGGTCAGCCACGCCTTGGACGCTTCGGTCTTCGACGTCAGCGATCATGTCTTCTCGATCCCGATGACGCTCGCCGAATCCTTGGACAATCCGGAATTGGCCTGGGAGACCGGCGGTGACGCCGACTGGAAGCCCCAGAGCTGGTTCGTTTTTTATGGAACGAGCGCCGCCCAGAGCGGGGCGATCGGCGACGGCCAGTCGACGTATATCCAAACGACCGTCAACGGACCGGGCGACCTCAGCTTCTACTGGAAAGTGTCCTCGCAGGGATCATTCGACTGGTACGTCTTCCTCGTCGACGGTTCCGAATACACGTCTCGCAGCGGCGAAGGCGCGTGGCAACAGGTCCAATTCCCCGTCCCGGCGGGTTCCCATACGCTCCGATGGGTCTATACCAAAGATCCCTTTTTCTATTCGAGCACCGATGCCGCATGGCTGGACAAGGTGGAATTCAATCCGACCGCCCTTCCCACCCTGTCCGTGACGTCTCCCGCCGGCGGGGAATCCTGGGCGGCGGGAAGCTCCCAGGCCATCACCTGGACGACGACCGGCGCGGTCGCGAACGTCAGGCTTGAATATTCCACGAATGGCGGAGCGGCCTGGGCGGCGATCGCGGCCTCGATCGCGAATGCGGGAACCTACTCCTGGACCGTCCCGAACACTCCGTCAACCGCTTGTCTCGTTCGCGTCAGCGAAGCCGCATCCGGGCTTCCGGCGGGCGCGAGCGCCGCTCCCTTTGCGATCGTGAGCGCCCCGACCATCACCGTGACCGCACCCAACGGCGGCGAGAGCTGGGCGGCCGGCTCCGTCCACAACGTGGCGTGGGCGACGACGGGGGCGGTCGGGAATGTCAAGATCGAATGCTCGACGAACGGGGGCTCGAGCTTTGCGGTGATCTCGACATCGACGGCCAACACCGGGAGCTTCCCATGGACCGTTCCGGACTCCGCGTCGACCGTTTGCCTCGTCCGGATCAGCCAAGCCGCCGGCGGCGCCCCGACGGATACCAGTGATGCGCCTTTCACCATCGCCCCAGGGGCGCCGGTCCTCGGCCTGAGCCGGACGAAGATGAGCTTCGGCGCGCAAGCCGGGAATACGACGCCGGGGCAGCCGGTCGTGATCACCAATGGGGGAAGCGGGACGCTTTATTGGTGGGCAACGCCGTCATCCTCGTGGATGACCGTGTCCCCGGATCACGGGATCGGCAGCGGGACCGTCAATATCGGGGTGGACACGTCGGGGTTGGGGGCCGGAGTGTATAGCGGCTCGGTATCCATCTCGGATCTCTCGGCTTCGAACTCGCCGCAGGCGGTCACAATCGCGCTGAAGATCTACGCCGGTGGCGGGACCCTGCCTCCCTTCGGCGACTTCGCCACGCCGCTTGACGGGACGATCAACGTCATCGGGGCCATCCCGGTCACCGGCTGGGTCCTGGACGACATAGGGATTACGAGTCTCGATATCAAACGCGATCCGGACCCGAGCGATCCGCCCGCCGTCATCGGCCCTGACGGGCTCGTCTATGTCGGCAACGGGCTCTTCGTCGAGGGCGCCCGGCCCGACGTGGAAGCGGGCTACCCCGACTTTCCGATGAACTATTCCGCCGGCTGGGGCTATATGCTCCTGACCAACTTCCTCCCCAACCAGGGGAACGGCATCTTCAAACTCTATGCCATCGCCACGGACAAGGAAGGGCACGTCTTCAGCCTGGGAACGAGGACGATCACCTGCGACAACGCCCACGCGACAAAGCCGTTCGGGACGATCGACACGC
>Ga0315277_10000650_pt1 | contig 54405 bp, 41 predicted proteins | sample YL17G05_15_MG_FD_203695 | JGI IMG/M metagenome (GOLD analysis project Ga0315277, IMG submission 203695) | Sediment microbial communities from Yellowstone Lake, YNP, Wyoming, USA - YL17G05_15 | ecosystem: Environmental > Aquatic > Freshwater > Lake > Sediment | place: USA: Wyoming | collected... | reverse complement strand
CGATGAGCTGCTGCCTTTCGGGACTGATTTTGACCTGGATCCGCCCCCCGACTTCGGTGACGGCTCCACTCTCCTCAACTTCGAAGGGAACCATGTCCATGCCCATCGAATCCTTGCCCGGTTTGTCCGAGACCTCATTCGGATTCATGGTCGAGCGATACATGGTTTTTTTCTTGGCTGCAGGCGGCGTCGCTTGTTCTTCCTTCTCGACCGGGACAAGGTCCATCCCGCAAATACCGCAGGAGCCGGGCTTATCGGAAGTGTAAGTGGGATGCATGGGGCAGCGGTACAAGGCTTTCTTTTCGGGCGCCGCCTGTCCCCGCGTCTCGCCACCGCGAGCTTCGGCAACCTGTCCGGATGGCGGAGCCTGTGTCGTTGAAGATTTCTTGCAGACGGCCGCGAAGGAAGCCACCGCGAGAAAGAGAACTATGGAGAAGCCGACCGTTTTCGTCTGTTCTGTAAATTTTATCATCACGATCTCTCCTTCTTTATTTCGTAGCCGCTTTTTTCATCCCGCTCTCGCCGTTCATCGATTTGTCGCGACTGCCCCGCTTCCCGTCACGGATTCCGCCGCTTTGGGCGGGCTGAGCAACTCGAGGGAGGTCAGCTCTTCGAGCTTGGCCGCGGCGGCCCAGAGGCTGCTGAGGTTTCTAAAATACTCCGTCTCATAAGTAAACAAGTTGGTGATATCGGAGATGAGCATCAAAAAATCGACTTTGCCTGTTTCGTAATTGGCTAGAGAAGACTCATAGGCAAACCGGGCTTGAGGAAGAATTTTGTTTTTGTAGAGGCCGACGAGGTCGCCGGCCGTCCGCGCCATGCTATAGCTCTCGGTGATCATGAACCCGACCTCATTTCTCATGGAGGCGTATTCGTTGCGGCTGCCGCTCAGCCGGGAGACCGATTCTTCCAGCAGGTTGGCCTGTTTCCTTTTGGCATAGAGGGGAATCTCCACCCCCACCATGACCTCATACATATCGGGCAGCGCGCCCTTAAATCCTTTTCCCACCTGGAGCATGAAATTGGGATAATATTCTTTTCTGGCCATCCGAACCTCGGTCTCCCCTTCCTCGATCATGAGCTGAGCGGCTTTGAGGAGAGGGGATTTGTCCTGGGCGGCGGATTGAAGCGAGCCGAGGTCTGTCGTTAATTCTAGGTAGGGAATTTCTTTAGCCCTCCCCAGGTGGCTGTCCGGGGGCTCGGCCAGGAGCGCATTGATGTTGGCCGTGGTCGTCCGGATCATCTGGTCCATGTTCAGCAACATCTCGTCGATTCCCGATATCTCGACCTTTGCCCTGAAGATATCCGGCTGGGCGCCCGTGCCGACCGAATATTTCAGCTCCGCCAGATTGAGGGCCCTTTCGAGGACTTCTTTCTTTCGCCCAAGAAGCTCGATCGACCTCTGATAATAGAAAAGCCTAGCATAGAGCTCTTTGATTTGACGGACAAGCTCGAGTCTTGCGGCCCTCAGGTCTACTTCGGACCGCAGCGCCTGGGTTGAGGCGATCTCGGCCCTGAGGCTCAACTTCCCGGGAAAAGGAATCATCTGGGACACAGTGACCCCGACTTCGCTCATGATCTCTTCGCCCACCGTCCAGCGCGTCAGGCCCATATTCTTCAGCCCGAACCCGATGACTGGATCGGGCAGCGCGCCGGCGGGGCCGATCCTGAACTTCGAGGCCCTGGCCGCATCCTCCAGGGATTTGATCTTCGGATTCTTCTCCAAGGCTGCGCTAACGAGTGCGTCGAGGTCGAGGTCGGCCTCCTGAGCGAAGGCGGTGAAGGTCAAAAGGACCACGACCAAAAAGGCAACAGCTTTTTTCATTTCACCCTCCCCGATTCTTTCCAATTCCTCATAAAAAAGCGGCGCATCAATACACCTGCAGCCCGGCCGGTTCAGTCAAACGCAGCCGCTCTCAACTCGAGTGCCTAAAACCCGAACCTCAGTCCAGCTCTCAGGCTGAAGCCGCTGAGGATGATGTCGAAACGTGGAAGACCTCTCCTGAATTCGTCCATATGCCCGTCGTCCAAGCGGAAGTGGTATCCGCCGTCAGCCTGGTCGAAATACCAGAATCCATCCATGGGGTGTCCCTGATCATCGAGGTCAAACCCGGGATGGAGGTCGGCCTCGAAGCCCTTGATGCTGACGAAGCGATAGTTGGCTTCGCCGACAACAAGGACATTGCGAGCGATCCTGAAGTCGGCTCCCAAGCCGAAGTGCGGGCCGAAGGCCTGCTTTCTCTGCACTGTTATATCCCGGTAGTTGCTCCAGTAGTAACCGATCCCGCCCTGAAGGATAACCACCGCGGAGTAACCGAGGGGCCTTCTTAAGTAGGCGGTCAGGGTCAGCGGGGTGCTCCGGAAACTGTGGTCGAGGCCCATGGAGATGCCTCCCTGGCCGTCCATCATGCCCCCCATCATCCCGCCCATCATACCGGCATTTCCCATCCCGTGCCTCTGATCGGAGCCGCTCAGATATCCGGACCCGAACCCGAGACTTAAACTGCGAGATAGGGGGAAGAGAATCTCGGCTTTTAGATCGGCCATCCCTCCCTGCGTTTCGGAATGGCCATAGCCGCCCAGCAGGCCGATAGAAATCGACCTCCATTCAGCTCGGTTTTCTTGCGCTGAGATCGCAGATACGGCCATCCCTTCCAACAAGAATAGGATAAGTATCAATAACAACGAATGCCTCGAGTAAGTTTTCATATTTTCCTCCAACATTAAGTTATCGATCATTGCTGCTCGTCGTCTTTGCCACAAGATTAAGAGCGACAGTGGGCGTGGGCTCCGCCCGCTCCCCCGGAAGGACAGCAGGCCTCGTGGTTGGCATGATGGCACTGCCAGGGAGCCGCCTCCGGGAAGGCCTTCCCGGTAGGAATCGCGAGGAAGACAAGAGAAAGGGTAAGTACAAGGCTGGCCACGACCCGGCTCGGGGTCGGCCGGCGGCCGCGGGCATCGTTCCGAAGCTCAGTATTCAGGATACGGCTCAGCCTCTCACCCAAAATATCTCCGCCGGTGAAGCCGGTCGCAACGTGGGCTCGGGCAAGGTTCTCTCGCCTTACTTTAACCAAGGCGGAGGCCAGAACGACCGGTGAACGAGAAAAGGAGAGGGCATGATCGTCGGCCATCAGCTCCGCATCTCTTCTTAGACTCTGGAGGAGCCGGGTGGCCATGGGAATAAAGAAGAAAAAGTGGGCGAAAAACCCGATCAGCACCCCACGCAGGGGATCCCTCCTTCGGAGGTGGCTCTGCTCATGCCGAAGAACGGCTTTGACTTCCTCATCGCTGAGCGAATCGACGAGGTGAGTGGAAATAAATATCTTGGGAAGGAAGAGTCCTGCCGTGCAGGCAAAACTTAGCGCGCTCGGGAAAAGGAAAACTCGGTCGGGCGGAAGGCCTGATTCCCGGAGAAGTCTGCCGAGGCGGGGGGAAACCGCCACCCTCTTGTGAGAACGAGAAAATTTGCAGACGCGCCAGACCTCGGACATGCTTATGGCCAATGCCACCAAGAATAACACGAGCAAACCGAGAACCATTGACAGCCTGACGCCATCAACCGTGGAGAAAGCGAGAGTCATAAGCGACGAACACTGCGCCCAGCACTTTTCGATAAACGCATGCAGGAAATACCTGACTGCCAGAAAAAGATAAAAAACCAAACAAAAGAGAACCCAGAAGAGAAAACCGCCGAGCCCGAAAAGATAGAAATTTTCGCGTCTGGATACTTCACGGACGCCAGCGCTCATCACCCCTCAGCCTTTCTCTTTTCCTCGATGATTTTCATAATCTCGTCGAGCTTGTCGGCATCACTCTGAGACAGGATATCCACGAAGGCGGAAACGGCATGTAAGGGCGAAATCTCGACGATTCCCCTGATCACGGCTGAGGTCGCCTGCCGTTCAAATTCGAGCCTCGTCCACGCCGGATCGTAGATATAAATGCCATCCCTCTTCTTCCGTCGGATGCTCCCCTTCTTGACCATCCGACCCACGGTTGTCAGGACAGTTGTATAGGCAAGCTCTTTGGACCGGCGGACCTCCTCGTAGATCTCTCGTCCCGTTAGGGCGCCCTTCTCCCAGAGGGCCTCGAGGACGGGCAGTTCGACACTTCCGAACATTTTCCCGAGGCCTGCTTTTGAAGGCCTAAATACTACTTTCATTATAAGTATTATAGGAACTATAGGAATACTATATACTACACCTTGTAGAATGTCAAGCCCCTAGCTCCCCGCTGCAAATCTCATTTAGAGATCACTGCTGATACGATCGACTACCCCACGCAAGACGCGGTCAATCGCTTCCCGGTGGCTGAGTCGGGGCTTATCCGGGAGGATATTCCAGCCTGTAAAGACCAGCACCAAGTCGTGCTCCGGCACGATGATCGGCATCTGACCGCCGAAACCGGAACCGGCCCAAGCGACGTGGGGACCGTCGCCATAAGGATAAATCCACCACTTGAGGCCGTATTTAACACCGCTTTTGTCCACCTCGACTTTGGGAGTTACGGATTCCATGACCCATTCCGGAGTCACGATCGGTTTCCCTTGCCAGACGCCCTTTTTAAGGAAGAGTTGCGCGATCTTCGCCAAGTCGTGCGGATTCAGGTAGAGCCCTCCCTCCGTGTCGATCGGTCCTGAAGGCGAGCGCTTCCAGAAGTAACGCTCTATACCCAGCGGCGCAAAGAGATGCTCGGCAGCATACTCTTCAATGTCTCTACCGGTCGCCGCATGGAAAATATACGATAGGAGCTGCGTTTCGCCGCTGCTGTAGTTGAAGACGGTTCCCGGCTCGCGGGCCATCCTCCGGTCGATGGTGAACTGTACCCAGTCAAAACTCGCTTCCATCAGGCTGGCGGCGTTGTTCGGGTCGTTGTAGGGAAGCTCTTCGTCCCAATCGAACCCTCCGGTCATCGTCATCAGATGTCGAATGGTGACGCGGCGTTTGCGTTCATCGACGTTGGCCACCTTCGACTCGTCGAAAAACTTCAGGATCGGTGTCGCGAGATCGGGAAACTCCCCTCGGGCGGTGGCCACTCCGATGACGACCGAAGTCACTGTCTTTGTAACCGATTGCAGCGTATGCAGGTCGCCCCGGCGATAAAAGGGATGCCACCACGGGTTGAAATAATTGTAGGGCCCTGTTGGATCATGGGCGTTAAGCGCCCCAGGTTCTTTGGCCTCCTTGCCGTATATTTGATCGTAGTCGTGTGGGTAAGAACGATCATAGACGAGCCTGCCGTGCCGGATGACAAGCAGGCTATCGATATATCCATACTTGCCGGCGGCGATATCGGCGTCCAGCTCGGCCAGCACTTTCGGATCAAGCCCGACCGCCTGCGGGGTCGATATGGGCCAGCTTTCGGGGCCCTGCGCTGAGGCACCGCACACCAGGATTAAGGCGGCAAATATGACCACAACGAAATCACGACGGCGCATGGCTATCTCCTTTTCGGCGAATTTACAGACCAATTGACCTTGAAAAATGATATGTCTAGCCAAAAAGCAAAGTCAACATCAAAATCGGAGTTTCGCGAATTCCAGAGAATAGAACTTTTTGAATGGAAGCGCTTAGGAAAAAAAAATGAGCCTGTTTTTTCTGTCCCTTCTGGCCTCGGCCGTCCGGCCCATCTTTGCTAAGATCGGGGCGATCGAGGGCGAGATCCGGAATTTCATCGACGGGCGGCGGAGCATCCGCCAGGTCCGCGATGCGGTCGCCGCCGAGGCGGCGTTTATGAATGTCCCTCTCCCGACCCTCGAGGATGTCGAGAATTTCGTGAAGATACTGGAAAAGTTCGGATATATGAAGCTCGCGGCAAGGTAGGGAGGCGGCTCCGCCTTGATATATCGAGGATCAAGTATCGCGGCGGAAAAATCATAAACCGCCGCAAGTATTCAACGCTACGTTTTCGCGTAGGCGTTGATGTCGAGAAATCCGTGGCCGCTGAGGTTGAAGAGGATGGTTTTCTCCCTTCCCTCCTGCTTGGCCGCGAGCGCCTCGTCGATCGCGGCTGCGACGGCGTGTGCCGACTCGGGCGCCGGAAGAATCCCTTCGGTCTTGTAGAAGAATGCGCCGGCGGCGAAAACCTTCTCCTGGGAATATGCCCGGGGCTCGACAATACCGAGCGACACGAGATGACTGACGAGCGGCGCCATGCCGTGATAGCGCAAGCCGCCTGCATGGATGGGCGCAGGGATGAAGTCCTTCCCCAGCGAATACATATGAAGAAGCGGCGTCAGGCCGGCCGTATCGCCATGGTCGTAGCGGAGCTCGCCCTTCGTGATTGAGGGACAGGCCTCGGGCTCGACGGCGATGAAACGGATCGTCTCTCCTTCTTTCAGGGTTTTCCGGATGAAAGGAAAGGCGATACCGCCGAAATTCGAACCGCCGCCGACGCAGCCGATGACGATATCGGGCGCAGCGCCGGACGCGGCGAGCTGCCGGTCGGCTTCCTGTCCGATGACCGTCTGGTGCATCAACACGGCGTCGAGGACCGAGCCAAGGGAATATTTGGACTTCGTGCCGTGGACGGCGACTTCGAGCGCTTCCGAGATGGCGATGCCCAGGCTTCCCGGATGATCGGGATCGGCTGTATAGAATTTTCTCCCGAACTCGGTCGCCGGGCTAGGGCTTTCCCTGACCTCCGCGCCGAACATCTCCATGAGGATGCGGCGTCCGGGCTTCTGGCGGTAGCTGATCCGGACCATAAAAACCTTAATCTTGATCCCGAACAGAAATCCGGCGTGGGCAAGCGCGCTCCCCCACTGCCCGGCGCCGGTCTCGGTCACCAGCGTCTCCACCGCTTCCCGGCTGGCGAGATATGCCTGCATCAGGGCGGTGTTGCTCTTGTGGCTTCCCGTCGGCCCCGCGCCTTCGTACTTGTAGAAAATATGAGCCGGAGTTTCCAGGGCCTTCCTCAGCCCAGAGGCGTAGACGAGAGCCGTCGGCCGGAAGAGAGCGAGTTGCTCACGCACTTCCGGCGGGATCGGGATGCTACGCTCCAGGCTTCCTTCCTGAGCGATAAAACCTTTGGAGAAGACGGGCTCGAGATCCTCGGGTCGAAGAGGTTCGCCCGTCGCCGGGTTAAGGGGCGGCTTGGGAAGCGACGGGAGGTCGGCCTTGATGTTGTAAAAATGCGAGGGCAGGAGGTCTGCCTCTTGCGATGAAAACCTTTTGAACGTGGCTTGGTTCACTTTCATCTCCTTTTCTAAATCGATTGTCCGCAAAATAGCAAAAGGGAAACGGAGGGAAAATAGACGGGGGATGGTGAAGCTATAGGGCGGCGGAAACCGCCCACCGGAACCAGGCCGGAACGACACAAGAAGCAGGGGGTGCAATCCGAACGCTTCTTGGGTCAGACATGATGGAAGCGATGATAATGAATTCTCTGCGGATTGTCAAATCTTAGTCCGGAGGTTATCGGCCTGGACATAAAATTCGAGAAAACGTTTTGATACTTCCGACTAAACGACTTTCCTCCTCGATCTTCAAACGGCAGATTATCTCGACTTGCCGCTGACATCCCGGGTGACTTCCAGGTCCACATCGTAGTAGAGGGCCGACATCGGCTTGCCCGAGACCGGCTCGGTGTTGTCGGCCCGGACGACGGCATGATAAAGGCCCTTTTTCAAACCAGCTGTGGAGACTATGTTTGTGAAGGTCTGGCTCTTACCGTTTTTGGTTACCGCGACGGAGAGCCAGGCGGGAAGCCCCTCCCCCATTTTCCAGACCGGCAGCTCCGTGGTCCCTTTGTTGGTGATCGTTATCGCGCCGGTGAGCTTCTGCGGAGCTTTGTCTGTCGCCCGGAGTGACACGAGGTAGGAATCGGCCACGATAATGGGCGGCAGCGGAAAATCGTCCTTTGTCGAAATCCGGAACATGGCCACATCATCCGGAGCCACACTCACGGTCACCCCTCCGGTCAGCGGGCCGGAGGTCTTATGTGTCCACAGGTTCCGCGCATAACAGGATGCTACAGCATCGAGCCCGATCTCGGGCCATTCGATCTGCTTTTTGGCCTCGTAACGACCCTGGTTGAATATCAGCACGGCTTGGCTCCCATCAAACAGTGGCTTCCCCGCCCAGAGGCTAATGGTCCCATCGGTCCAGAAGATCTTCCCCTGGATACCCAGGGGATCCTGGTCAATGCCGATTGCTTCCAGGTTGGTGAGCGTCTTGATCGTGGCTTCCGACATCGACCGCAGGTCGTTCCCGGCGATAAGAGGCGCGGCCATCATACACCATAAGCTGAAGAAGCTCCGGTCCTGTGTCTCGTTCATCCCCGGCATCCCGGCAATCATCATGTCCGGGTCGTTCCAATGTCCCGGGCCGGCAAAGGCGGCCAGCTTTTCGTTGGCCCAGCCCATCTTCGTGGCTCGCGACCAGTCCGCCTGGCCCGGGCCGCAGATGTCGGCAGTCGTGCGCCAGAGATGCCCGACTGCGGCCGCCCACCGCCATGGGTATCCTTCGCCCCACGAGCAGAGGCTGTGGACGACGGGACGGCCGGCGGCGTGCTGGGCGTCGTGGAGGGTCGTGTAGGTCTTGATGATATCCTGGCCCTCGGTGTTGCACCAGTCGATCTTGATGTAGTCCGCGCGCCATTCGGCGAACTGACGCATGTCTTCGAACTCGTGGTCCTTGGTGCCCGGCATGGCCGTGCTGCAGGTGCGGGCTCCAGCGTCCGTGTAGAGTGCGTACTTCAGTCCCTTCTTGTGGATGTAATCGCCGAGGCCGCGGAGTCCGCTCGGGTAGCGCTCGAGGTTCGTGGTCAGGCGGCCGTCGGCCTGGCGGTAGAAGCAGATTCCCTCGTCCGGGCCGACGAAGGCGTAGCCGGCATCCTTAAGGCCGCTCGAGACGAGCGCGTCGACGATCTCCTTGATGAGCTTCTCGTTCTGCGGCTCCTCGCCGAAGATATTCCAGGGGTACCATCCCATCGGCGGTGTCAGGGCCAGCCCGTCGTCATGGGCATGGACGGCGGGCACGGGAGATTGCGCACCGAAGGAAGGGGGTTGAGCGCGCGGAGAAAGCTCTTGAGACGGGGCGAATGCCGTGGAGGAAAGGAGCGCGCACCATACCACCGCGTTGGCCTCGACCTGGCCGCACAGGCGATCGATGTCGTTCCGCAGTGCGGCCGGCCCGGTTTTCTGGGCCCCGCCTGCCTGGAAGGAAAGGAATCCGGTGATAATTATAAAGAACATTACGGAGGCCAGCTTCGTGGATCGGAAACGGCTCATGGGTTTTTCCTCCTAACCTGCAAAAATCCAGTCCCATACTCGGCAATAAAGGCAGGTTCTCCGTAAGTCTTTACATACTCGGCATCCACCCAAACAGCGAAGGTGGTCACATGACGAATTCCGTGCGCCGCATAGGTCCTCAGGTCAGAGATAAAGACGTCCCGATGCCAGGGCAGCCTTTCGGCCGGACGACGCCACTTCGAGAAACGGGAAGCGTCCAGCCAGTACTCGAGCACCTGGGCCGTCTCTTTCGGGAAGAGCATCAGATTGCGGTCCAGCGCGGACAGGGCGTCAGGAGCTTCGGCGCCGGCCTGGTCGGCGTAGGGTATGTCGTAGCAGCGATGGATCGGAGCATACTCAAGGAACACGGAGGGGTGGGGCTTCACCTGTGCCGGCGGCTGGAGAGTGTTGTGATAGGCCAGGTGGGCTAGGGTTGCCCGCCCATCCGTCCGGCGGAGTGCCGCCACGATATGGTTTTCGACGATGAGCGCCTGCTCAGAGTCGGATAGGCCGCGGCACTGCGGACAACGGCACCAAGGGGCGCCGTCGTCGCCCCAGAAAAAGTACCGGCCTGTGGTCGGACGGAGCTTCTGAGCGAGTCGCACGGCATTCTCGGCGATGATCTCGAGCGCCGGGGAGGAATGGACGCAGCAGTTGACGTCGGCGACGCGTTCGCCCTTTTCATCCATCCGGAACAGGCCCGGGTCTTTTCCGAAAAGATCCCGCGGAAGGAGTTCCCTCATGGCATGGAGCTCATACTCGACGCACATTCCGAGGCGCCTGCACCGGCTGAGCATATCCTGCCCGCGTTCGGATTCAACGAACTTCACCACGGCGCTCGGGGAAGTCGGGTGGTGCACGGCGAGTGTGGTCAGGCCCGCCCGGGCCGCCCGGTCCGGCCAGTCGAACAAAGAAAAATCATCGGGAACGAGGACGACGCCTCGCGTCTCGAACGCGGACGCGGACAGCCGAGCGGGACGGCTGTTTTCGCGATCACCCTCAACGGAGAGAGACTCGCGGCCAGGCCAGAGCGCGCTTGAGACGGCAAACCCGGCAAGGCCCGCTGTCTGCTTGAGGAATTCCCGCCGCGTCGCCGTCATGCCCCCATGTCCTATCCCACGAATTCGTCTAGCCGCACGGCGGTCTCGGGAAAGTCAGACAGGATATGTTTGTCCGTCGTCACCAGGGGGATGTTGAGTTCGCGGGCCAGGGCGACAAATTCGCAGTCGTAAGCAGAACATCGGCTCTGTGCGGCCAGCCTTAGAATATCTAAAGAGCCCACCGAATATTCATCACTTTCCATAAGGAGCTCCGCTTCGCCCACAATTTCGATGGCCAGCTCGAGATTGACGATATTTTTTCTCAAGCAGGTCGTTAACACATTGAGAAATTCGCTCCGCCAGAGCAAGGGCGCAACCCACTCAGGATCCTTGAGGAAGGCTTTATCGGCCATTTCAGAATGGTCACTTCGGAGATAAAAATAGACTAGGAGATTCGTATCGACAACAATCACGGCCGGCCTTCTCGCTTAGCCCTGTCGATGAATTCTTTTTTCAGTTCGTACCGTCCTGTTTTTTCCCTGAGGGCTCTCGCGGACGCTAGAAAGCCCTCGGGTTTCCGTTTTTTCGCACCCAGATTCTCCTCGATGAGGGATATAACCTCGGAATTGATGCTCCTGTGGTGCAGCGCGGCGCTTTGTTTGAGCCGCTCATAAAGCTCCGGGGGGATATTTTTGACCGTTATTGTCGTGCTCATTTCGGCTATCCCTTGGTTTCGATTTGGTTCCATTTTGGTGTAACCGGGCTTCCTTGTCAAGCTCTCTTCTTCTATTTAAATGACGATCCAGTTCCGGCCATTGTCTCGGGGGAGTTAACTTGAGAATCCCCCTCTCCTCCATCCTCCCCCCGCCAGGGGGGAGGAAACAAATATAACTCGGTGGACACTAACGCTAAATATATCCTCCTCCCCTGGTGGGAGGAGGTCGGGAGGAAGGGGTATCGTTCGCGGATGGACCGCAAGGCCAAGGGTGAGTTGATAGCGACTGGCGTAGGGCTCTACTTTACGACCAGCCGCGTAAAGGGAAACACATAGGCCTGCAGGAAAACCATCAGTCCGACGAGCGCGACCAAGGCCAGGCTGTGGAAAAAGACATAGCGGAGGATCTCACCCTCATGCCCGTACCAGCGGGTGGCCGTGCTGGCGACGACGATGCTCTGGGCGTCGATCATCTTGCCCATGACCCCGCCGCAGCTATTGGCCGAGGCCATGAGTGTCGGGCTGAGTCCGATCTGCTCAGCCGAGATTCGCTGCAGGCTGCCGAAGAGGACATTGGATGAAGTGTCCGAACCGGTGAGCGCAACCCCCAGCCAGCCCAGGAGCGTGCCGAAAAACGGATAGAGCTTTCCCGTCCGGGCAAACATTAGGCCCATGGCCGCATCAAGGCCGGAATACCGGGTGATAAACCCGAGGGCGAGCATCGCGGATACGGTGAGGAGCGAAAAACGGACGCGGAGCAGAGTCCCCCACCAGGCCCGCCCGATCTCACGGAGCCTGCATCCCATGACGAAAGCGGAAAGGAGGGCGGCGACGAGGATGCCCGTCCCGGTGAAGGACAGCCAGTTGAAACTGAAGACCGCAGCCTCCGCCGTGGGGCTGGCCACGACCGGAGGCATTCGTTCGACAAGCTGATGGACGAGCGGTACCGGCACCTTGAGCGAGGACACCCCGTCGAGGAATCCCTTGACCTCGGGTATCCCCCAGATAAAGACAACGACACTGAGTATCGCCCACGGCATCCAGGCCCGGACGACATCGGCCCGGCTGAAACAATGAGAGGAACGAGCGGGGGCGCCGGCCTCGTGCCCGTTAAGTCCCCAGATCCGCTGGGGATGCCAAGCGAGCAGAAAAACGACGAGCCCGAGGATGGAGACGACCGCGGCGATGATGTCCACCAGCCAAGGGCCGTGGAGGTTGGAAACTAGAAATTGGGGGACGGCGAAGCAGGCTCCCGCGACGAGAAGCGCGGGCCAGATCTCGAGCATGCCGCTGAATCCGGCGTAGGCCCAGACCAGCCAGAACGGGACGATGATCGAGAAAAAGGGCAGGATGCGGCCGGCCTGGGCGCTCAGGTCGAACAGCGACAACCCGGTCACTCCCTGGAGGGCGATGATGGGGGTCCCCAGCGCTCCAAAAGCGACCGGGGCGGTGTTGGCGATGAGCGAAAGGCCTGAGGCGGCGAGAGGACTGAACCCGAGACCGATGAGCATGGCGGCCGTGACCGCCACAGGTGTGCCGAACCCAGCCGCACCCTCGAAGAAGGCGCCGAAACAAAAAGCAATGAGCAGGAGTTGGAGACGGCTGTCGCGAGTGATACCAGTGAGACTTTCCTGCAAGACCTTGAAATGGCCTTTCTCGTTGGCCAGAGAGTAGAGGAAGATGACGTTGAGGATGATCCAGCCGATGGGAAAAAGGCCATAGGCGGCACCGAACGCGGTCACGGCGCCGGCCTTGTCAACCGGCATCTTGAAGATGGCAACGGCGATAAAAAGAGCGGCTGCCAGCCCGAGCAAGGCGGCCCAATGGGCTTTGAGTTTTAGAAAAGCGAGCGTCCCGAGCAAGACGATGATCGGGATACCCGCGATGAGAGCCGAGAGGAGGCCGTTGCCCAGGGGATCGTAAGCCTGCTGCCAGCTCATTTTCCCCGTTTATATCAAATATCTAGGGGGGCCGGCAACTTCTTGCCGAAATAGCAGCTCGCCTACCCCCTTCCGGGTGAGCAGAGCTCAGCTATTCTCGGGATGCCGTCTCTCCGTAAAGCGGACCGGCTGGGCTTCGGGGCTGACCATCCGGATTTGACCTTCGAAAAAGCAGCCATCTGCGATGGCCAGCATTTCCGTTTCGATGTTTCCCCGCATCCTGGCATTGGCCCGGAGTTCGACCTGCCGGGCGGAACAGATGTCTCCCTCAAGATCTCCTTCATGGATGACATAAGGGCTGTGGATATTTCCCTTGATCTTGGCTGTTCTGCCGGAACGCACAAGTCCCTCGCTGCGGATGTCTCCTTCCAGATTCCCCAAGATATGCGCCCCTGCCTGGCCGCTGATCTCGCCCTTAAAAGAGCTTTGGGCCGAGATGACCGATTCGTTGGGATCGACCCTGTCTTCCAGCCGACGGAATTTCTCCGCCTGTGGCTGCGGCAAATCCGGAGACATGGGATTTTCCCGCTCCTGGGGCAAAAACGCATCCTTCGTTTTGGATCTGAACCCTTTGAGCATGATTCACCACCCCTGAAGATTGTTGCGGAAAGGCCGAGCCTTTTGGGACGATCTCAGATCCCTTCCCAGCCGACTCTCCAATTCCGCTTCTTACCCAACTCAGAGGTTAGAACATAAAAAGGGCGGTTGTCAAGGCAGGTTTGATTTCGGCGCTACTGCATTTTGGAGGGCGGCTTGACGGCCGATTCCGTCCGCGGCAGCCAGACAGCCATCTCTCCGGGACCCCGGTTGGCCCAGGCGAAATAGGGAACGGCCATAAATTGATCCGGCCTCTGGTCCAGGATCCTTCCGTCGGTGCTCAGATCGACCGCCAGCGCCTTCGCTGTGATGATGGCCACACCGCCGAGAAGGTCGGGCCGGTACCAGTGTTCGAGCTTCGCGCCGTCCGGGAGAACCAGGTTCAGCGCCCGACCCCGATTGTCGACGCCCTCGGCGCAGAAGACGATCGGCCCTCTCTGCAGCACGACTTTGCCGGCATCCTCCTTGACCAGATCGTGGGCGACGACCCGACGGTTGGGCATTGGCAGGATGAGTTCTATAAGGTTGTTCGACCGCCATTTCCGGCGCAGCGAAACATACCCGTTCTCGAGTTTGAAATGGACTGGCTTTCGGTTGACCCATAGTCTTACCAGCTGTTCGCTCCGATCCAGGAAGCGGTAGAGATCGGTGGGCACGGGCTTGTTCCGGGCCCATCCCGGTATCCGCAGCCGGATGGTAAATTCTCCGCCGGGCCTGGCGTTAACCAGGATCTTGACCGCGCCTCCCCACGGATACTTGGTCTCCTGGACGAGCTCGACCGACCGGCCGGCGAGCTCGACCTTGGCGGAACCGGCGGCGAATAGGTTGATGTAAAGGCTGTCTCCGCCCGTGGCATAAACATAACCCGGCACGGTCGGCAGGAAGCGGGCAACGTTGGCCGGGCAGCAGGCGACCTCGAACCAGGCGCTCCGCTCATACTTGCCGGTGGATTCGAGCGGGTTCTGATAGAAGAACCGTTCGCCGCTTAACGAGACCCCCGAGATAAGCCCATTGTAGAGAATGCGCTCCAGCACATCGAGGTACTTCGCGTCTCCATGGAGCTCAAACATCCGCTGGTTCCACAGAGCATTGCCTATGGAGGCGCAGGTTTCGGCATATGCTTGGGCGTTCGGCAGCTCATAATCGGCGCCGAAGGCTTCGTATTCGCCGGTCGAACCGATGCCGCCGGTGATATACAATTTTTTGCCGGCGACATTCTCCCAGAGGCGACCGGCAGCCGCCGCGTATTCGGGCCAGCCGCCCAGCGCCGATACGTCGGCCATCCCGGAATACATGTACGTGGCCCTGACCGCGTGTCCGACCGCCTCGGTTTGCTCGAGCACCGGCCTATGATTCTGAAGATATTCTTCGGAGTTGTAGATGACAAACGGCGAGTCGGCCGGATAGGTCTCTCCTGCATGATAGTGACCCCGCTCATCGAGGAAGAACCTGGCCAGGTCGAGATACTGCCGGTTGCCGGTGACTCGATTCAGCTTGCAGAGCCCGATCTCGACCTCCTGGTGTCCGGGAAAAGCCCGCCGTTTTCCCGGCCCAAAGGTGCGGACGAGGAGGTCGGCGTTCTTGAGGGCGATGTCCAGGAAGCTCCGCTCGCCGGTGGTGATATAGTGGGCGACGGCCGCCTCATACATGTGGCCGACGTTATAGAGCTCGTGGCTGACCCGCAGGTTCGACCAGCGCTCTGCGCCCGCGCCGGGCGCCGGGTTCTTGGGGTCGATCGTGCGCGTCGTGAAGAGATAGCCGTCCGCCTCCTGAGCCTTGCCGATGATGGCCACGAGCTCCTCCAGCTTATTCCGGAGTTCCGGGTCGGGATGGCTACGGAGCGAATACGCGGCCGCTTCCATCGCCTTGAAGACGTCGCTGTCGTTGTAGCGTTTTCCCGTGTGTTTGCCTTTCTTAAGTCCAGCTGCGATTCGGAAATTATCCGTGCGGCCCGTCTCCTCGTCCAACTTGAGTAGGTAAGGAATCGTAACGGTCCGGTTGATCTTGAGGCGCGGCGCCCAGAACCCGTCCTCCAGCTTGACCTGGGTGAAATCCACCGGCCGGATGGGATAATCCTGTTTCAACACCGGGAGTTGTCCGCCATGGCCGAATAAAGAAAGGGAACATAAGATAGAAATTCTTATCAGTCGCTGCCTAGACATCTTACTCTCTGATCGCGGCCCTCCCCTAATTTTACCACTATTGGCAAAAAGAGAGCGCCTTATCCAGCCAATCGCCGAGCAACTGGAGATAGCCACCGGCCATCCTCAGCGGCGAAGCGGGCTGCGTCGGCTTGGCCGGATTCATCTCCATAACGCCGTGTCCGATATTAGGCAGCACGACGACCCGACAGCGCTCATTCCTTGTTTCTTTAAGCGCCGCTTCAATCCGGACGACACTCTCTTCAACGGGGACGGTATAATCGTGCTTGCCGAAGATGATCAGCCCCGGACAGTGGACTTTCTTCAAGGCCGGTATGGGATCGTAATCCACCTCCAGGTGGAAGAACCACCCGGGATCACCGATTTTTTGCTTTTCGTAGAGCTTCTCTCTGTCCAGTTCCTTGGAAAGGGGCGGGAGGAAATCGGCCAATTTCGGGTTCTGCTTGAGTTTTTGGATAAGCTCGTCGAGCTTGTCGCCGTTCTTTCCGGTCCTCCCGTACTCGTAGAGCAGACTCATGGCCTGGAGCACGCCGTCGACTTCCTCCCAGGAAAATCCCGACTCCGTCATGATGTTCGTCAGCATGGTGAATTCCTGCTTCTTGGGGCTGACTCCGGGCCCGGAGTGGGAGATGAAGAAGGCCACATCGGAAGAGAGGGAAGCGGCCAAAGAAACCACCCAGCCCCCCTGGCTGATTCCGTAAAGGCCGACTCTATTGGGATCGATATCGGGACGGCCCCGCAGGAAGTTGACCGCGGCCAGGGCGTCGGACGCCAGCTCCGGGAAGTCGATGAGACGCCAATCTCCGGTAGACTGGCCGACACCCCTCTTGTCGTAGCCGAGGACGGCGACCCCCCGGTGGAGGAAAAAATGGGCCAGGAGGGAAATCTGATTTCGGGTGCCCGGGCCCGAGCCGTGGACATAGACGGCAGCGGGATGGCGTCCGGGCGTCGCGGGCACACGCAGGCTTCCGGCAAGAGTCGCCTCGCCGCTCGCAAAAGTCACTTGCTCTTCGGGAAAGACCAGGGCTTTTTTTGCCTCGACATCGGGCCGGCCGCTGCTCCTTAAAATCAAGTGGTCGGCGACGCCCGCGCTGTTCTTAAGAAAGGTGATATGGCTATCGCCCGAAATGACACCCGTCTCTGCGCCGGCCGGGCCGGAGTCGAATTCGGTCTCGGAAACGGCTCGCAGGGGGCCAGTGCGGCCGGTCTCCGAATCAAAAAAGAACAGAGCCCCGTCCTCTGCCTGCTGGGAGAATTTGAAAACCGAAACATAGTGATTCCCGCCGTACAGGTATTCACCGAGATACTTTTCCCAGACTTCGGGCTTGAGCTCGAAGCTATTGGCGGGCGGCTCCTGGCCGGAAGGGAACGCGTGCATGATGGACAGACAGAATAAAAGGACAAGAAACACGGCTTTACCTCTTGTTGATCTCCAGCACATAAATTGACGCGCTGAGGGCGAGGACGGTCAGTTTATCAGAAAAAGGGGCGTCGCTTATTTCCTCGATCTTGACAACCGGTTCCTTCCCCGGTTCGTTGTAGGCCATAGGGTCAGTGCCGGCAATGCGGTAGAGCTTCGCCAACTTGGGAACGCCTTCACCCTTAAGGTTGAGAGCAAGGGATTGCGCCTCCTGCGTTGGGTTGATGATGGATATGGTCAGCGCCTTATTCCCGTCTGTCCAGGCCGCCATGACATCCAGCGGCTCCGGCGTTCCTGTGACCCTGACAGGCAGTATGCCGAACTGCGCGCGGTAGAGCTTAAGCATCAGGCCAGTGGTATCAAACGCGGCCGCCGTCTTGGTCGTCTTGATGGCGCCGATGACGTTCACAGTCTGGGCGTAATTAGCCATAAAGATGATGTCGCTCTGACGGGCGTATTCGTTGATCCCGGCGGCGACACCCAGCCCGTCCTTGAGGAAGTAGCGGGTCCCGATCTGGCCGTAAAGCTCCGGCCCGTACCAATAGTTCCACTCGTCAAGGGCCACGGGGATTTCCTTTCCCTTGAGCTCGGGGATCGTCTTCCTGTAGCCGCGGTGGGCTTGGGCGATGCGCCGGACTTCGCGCGGGATCTGGGAAACGTGGCTGAGCACACCGGGCATCTCGCCGACATAGAAGTGCTCGCTGATGAGGTCCATGTGGCCTGCGGAACCGGCCAGCATGCCCTCGCTCCAGGGCCCGGCAGCGCCGACGCCGATGATCTTGATCGACGGGTCCACGGCCCGCATGACCTCGGCGAAGCGGTTGTGCTTCTTGACGTAATCCTGAAGAGGCATGTGGCCGAGCTGCCAGTCGCCGTACATCTCGTTGCCCACCGACCACCACTTCACACCCCAGGGTTCGAGACGCCCGTTCTCGGCACGCCAGGTTCCCATTGGAGTGGAGGATGCGCCGTTGACGTATTCCACTTCTTCGGCGGCCATGGTCTCCGAGCCCTGGCCGCTGTTGACCGTAATGTAGGGCTCGGTATTGATAAGGCGGCATAAGGCCAGGAACTCGTGGATGCCCACGTCGTTGTGTTCGATCCCGAGCCAGGCGGGGTTCTTGCGCGGCGGACGGCGGTCTGGGTCACCGATGCCGTCTTTCCAGTTATAGCCGCTGGCAAAATTGCCGCCCGGCCACCGATAGACCGGTGAATCCAGCTCCTTAAGAAGGGCCAGGACCTCCGGGCGGAAGCCCTCGATATTGTCCGCAGGCATAAGCGAGACGGTGCCCACCCGGAACGACTCGCCGCCGCTCGACCAGATCTCCAGCCGGGCATTATCGGTCGAGGCGCTGGCCGTAAAGGATAAGGGAAAGGTGCGATAATCATCCCCGATATCCTCAAGGCTCACCGTCTGCTTATCCTCGGCACCTTCGCCCCAGACAATGCTCACTTCAACGGGCAGGGCGCCTGGATCCGCAGAGAGAACGACACGGCCAATATAGGATTTCCCCTTGATAAGAGCCAGATCGCCCTGGAATATCCCGCCAGGCCGGCCGTTCCCCTTCAACCGGACTTCGGCCGCGTGGACACCCACATAGGCGACCACCGGGTTCATCCAGACGCTATGCGGCTCCCCCATCGACTTCCAGACAGAATCCTCTGTGTTCACGGCATAAAAGAACTTGCGGTCCTCGAGCATCTCCGCCCAGATGCCCTGGTAGATGCAGCGTCCCAGGTGTTCGATGAACTGGCCGTAGATGTACTTGGACATCGGCGGCAGCGTTTTCGCCGCCTCGACCGTCACCTGCGGTTTCAAGGCCCGCGCCGAGAGGAGTTCGAGCTCTACGTCATCGAACCAGGCTGTCCCGGTGGCCTTCCCCCAGCCGCCAAAAAGGCAGTTAAGCGAGAGGGCGTCGTTGGCGCCGCTGTCGAAGACGAGCTCCACCCGGGTCCAATCCTGAGTGCCGGATACAGCGTTCGTTCTGATGTCGGTGCCATGGAAACTAAAAAGAGCACCTCGGCTCGTCCCCGGCTCGAGGTTTTGGGTTTTGACCCAGCCGCTCAGGCGGTACCTGGAAAACGGCTTGGCCGGGATAACGATCACCCAGGAGGCGTCGGCCCCCTCGGCCGAAGAGATCCGGATGCTGTTTTTCCCGGAGTGAGCGATGGAGGAATCCAGAGCGAAATCGGCCTTCGGCTGCCAGGTCATTATCGTCCATCCCTTCGGCATATTCCCTTCGACCTCTTCAAAAGAGGAGTTGAGGACGGCGGACTGGCTCTGGGCCGAAGAACGGGTCTCACTGCGCGCCGAAGCTTTCATCCCCAAAGAGGGGATAATCATAAAAAGTGTGCAAGCAAGGTAGGCGGATATGACCAAGCGGATTTCCTTCATAGTTTTTTCCTTTCTTCCCGGTAATCGGGACGGCTCCATTTCTTTATATTTGTCTTATCACCCCAAGTCAACCATCTCCTGTAGAAGCGAACATATCCATCTAGATAATGAATAACTTGGGAATAGAGAAGCGACCGCGGCCGATTCTTAGTACGGCGTTTCTTTTTCTCCAGGGCTGTCGGCTTCTTTGGACAACTTATAGATCTTTTCCAGCAGTTCTGTTGACCTGATGGGCTTACCGACAAAACCGTCCGCGCCGCAGTCCCGGGCGACGGACCTGAGAGCCGACTCCCTGTATACCGCCGATATGAGGATAACCTTTGTTCGCTTCAAGTCCGGGTCTTGCTTGATTCTCTTGCACAGCTCGACGCCGTCGATCTTGGGAAGCACAAGGTCGCTGATCAGGATCGAAGGTTTTTCTCTCTTAACCAATTCGAGTGCCACTTCTCCGTCTTGCGCCGTTTGGACCGAGAACAGATTGCCGACCAGAAAATGCTCCAGAAAACGGAGCGTCACCTTGTCATCGTCGACGAGAACAATCCTTATGTCCATTGTTCAGAAGGACAACTCTAGCGTTTCTTCTATCATTCTGCAAGACGGAATTCTTCAAAGCCTCAAGATCGGCGATTCCCTACTCGTCGCGCTACTGCTATGTCGTTTTGGCGCGAGACCTAATTGAGTCTAGTCGGGAAGGGGCCGATGGACCAGCCCTGCCGCTTTCGGATGACGGCCTTTTGGGTCAGCTTCCGGCCGCTGGCTTCGAGAATAACCGAGTATTCCCCCCGCTCCACGAGCGCGTTGCGCTGCCACTCCTCCTCTTCCTCGGCGGCGTCCTTCTCCTTTTCCCGGCTCGGCCTCATATCCCAAAGCACCGTGTTGAACCCGGCTTCGCCCTTAGCTTCGAGCTCGCGCAATACCTTGCCCGAAAGGTCGGTGATCGTGACCTTGACCTTGTCTTTGGCTTTCTCTTTGAGATAGTACTTGATGATGAAGTCATCCGGTTCATTGGGTGTCATGAGGTGGCTGTCGCCCTGGAGTTGGTAGTTTCCATAGACAGCCGGAACCCGCTGGACTCTGGGCTCGACAGCAAACAAATGGACCTCCTCGGCCGGTATTTTCTCATTCCACTCCTGAAGCAAGGTGATGTCAGTCAACCAAAGGCCGCGTCCGTAGGTGGCGGCAATGAGGTCGTTCTCGCGGGGATGGATGACCAGGTCGGTCACCTTGACCCAGGGCATATTGGTCTTGAAGGGAAGCCAGTTCCGGCCGGCGTTGAGGGAAACGTAGAGCCCGCTATCAGTGCCGACGAAAAGAAGGCCGACACTCTTTCGGTCCTGGAGGACGACGTTGATATTCTTGCCGGGCAGGTCGCCGGCGATGGCCGTCCAGGTCGCCCCGAAATCAGTCGTCCGAAATAGAAACGGCTTGAGGATGTCCTGACGGAATCCCGTCTTGGAGACGAAGGCCGTCCCGGCATCGTACAGTGAGGCGAAGACGCGGCTCACCCAGAGCTCCGGCGGGCCGCCCGCGGCCGCGATCCCGGCAGTACAATCGTTCCACGTCGCACCATGGTCTCTGGTCACTTGGACCTTGCCATCGTCCGTGCCCACCCAGATGACGCCTGGCTTGAGCGGCGATTCGGAGGCCGTCGTGATCGTGCAGAAAGTGATGTTGCCGGCGCCGCGCTGCTTGGAGTCGTCGTTCGTCGTGAGGTCGGAGCTGATCTCCTCCCAGTGGTCGCCCCGGTCGAGCGACCTCAAAAGAACCTGGGCTCCCGTGTAGACGATAGCGCTGTTATGAGGCGAAAGCATGATCGGCGGCGTCCAATTGAAGCGATAGGGATCTTTCCCTTTTTCCCGGCGCGGTGTAATCGGCGTCTGAACACCCGTCTTCTGGTCGAGCCGCCACATAGCGCCGAACTCGCGGTTGTTGTAAACCCAGCGGCTGTCGGTCGGGTCGATGGCGTTATACATACCGTCGCCGCCGCCGACTGTGACCCAGTCAGCGAGGGTGATCTCGCCGGCCCAACCGTTCGACGGACCCTTCCAGGAGTCGTGGTCCTGGAGGCCGCCGTAGATGTTGTAGGGATCTTCCATATCCGCTCCGACGGCATAGAGCTCGCCTAGGGGAATGTTGTAATAATTGTGGCAGGTCTTGCCGCCGTCGTATGACACATAGACCCCGCCATCGCTCCCGAAGATCAAGCGGTCGCCGTCCAGGGGATCCACCCACATCGTCCGGAAGTCGCCGAAGGCCTTCTGGAAAACGCCGTCCGGAGGCCAGCTCAGGCCGGTCCAGGTCTTCCCGCCGTCCAACGTGCTCACCAAAGACTGGCCGGTGCAGTAGACCTTGTCCGGATCGTGTGGATTGATGCGTAGCTGGTTAAAAGAGTAGGGAGCTTTATCGAACGCGGACTCTTTGCCGGCGTTGATCTTCCGCCAGCTTGACCCGCCGTCGTCGGTGCGAAACACTTCTACGCCATAGGTTCGTTCGCGGGGCTCACGTCCCCGTTTTTTGTCCAGCTCCGCCTCCTCTTTGGTGGGCGGGCGCTTGTTGACATTCTCGACGATGGCATAAAGGATACTAGGATTTTTCTGGTAGATGTCGAGGCCAATCCGGCCGACGCGGCCCGCGGGAAGCCCTCCGCCAAGGCGCGTCCAAGTCTTACCGGCGTCGGTGGTCTTGTAGATAGCGCTCTCCGGCCCTCCGGCCTCGTAGTGCCAGGGTAGCCGGACCTTGTCGTACATCGCCGCGTAGAGGGTATCGGGGGCCGAAAGGTTGATCGCCAGGTCGACAGCTCCGACTGTATCGCCTACATAGAGGACCTTCTGCCAGGTCTCGCCGCCGTCGATCGTCTTGAAGACGCCGCGTTCTTCATTCGCCGAAAAGAGATGTCCCATGACAGCTGCGAAGACGACGTCTGGGTTCGTTGGGTGGATGATGATCCGGGCGATGTGGTGGGAATCCCTCAGCCCACAATGCTTCCAGGTTTTGCCGCCATCGGGGGACCTGTAGATGCCGTCCCCGCTGTTGGAGCTCCTGGCGCAGTAGGCCTCGCCCGTCCCTACCCAGATGATGTTTCCATCTGATGGCGCCACAGCAACGTCGCCGATGGAGAGCGCTTCCTGGCTATCAAAAATGGGCTCGAAGGTTGTTCCGTTATTGACCGTCTTCCAGACGCCCCCGTTCCGGGTGCCGACGTAGAGGGTGTAGAGGTGGACGCGGGGCGGGTTGGCAGGAACAGCGAAGCTCGTGACCCACGACCCGGCACGGAAGGGTCCGAGGTTACGGAAAGTGAACTGCTTGATCAGCGCCGCCTCAGGTCTTTCCTGGGCCGATATTGATAGGACCGTTAAGAACAGGAGAACTAAAACAATATTAAAACTCGCCCGAACAAACCGCGAATTTTTCATGCCTCCTCCTCTCTCGACCCCTATTTTATCTCCGGGACGATGAGGCCGGGGATGTTCTTGTCCGCGAGCTTCTTGTTGAGGGCCGGAAGGTCAGTCTTCATGATCTCATCGAACCTCGCCTTCTGGACCGCCAGCCGGTCCTTCAGTACCGTATAAACCTCCCGCTGCTGCTTGTTGGGCGCGAAGTCCACGCTGCTGGAGACATCGCCGGAGAGCACCGAGAGCTTCATGTAGATTTTCTGAGGGTCGCGGAAGGATTTGGTGTCTCCCTCGGCCAGGGTCTGCTGGAAGAGCTCATGCTCGACGGACTGGAGCTTCTGGTTGAATTCATCGATGACGGGGGACACTTCCGCAGCGCCTTTTCCCGAAGACAGCACATCCTTGAGGTCATAAAGCTCTTTGCGCATCCATTCGAGCCGGCTGATCATGTCAGAGCAGAGGTTGAGGTCGTCCCGGATTTCGAGTTGCAGCTTCACCTGTTCCTGGATGTCGGCCAGAGTCCCCGCCGAGCGTGGATCTTTCTTGACCTCGAGCTTCTCACTGAACTCCTGGTCGCCGGCCTCGAGTTTCACGGTATAGATGCCGGGCGCCACAAGGAACCCCTGGAAACCCGCCATGGCCCCCCAACTCAGCAGCGGAAACCAGCCCTCGCGCTCCCAGGTATCGCGGAAACGCAACTCTTCTACAACCCGGGGATTCCCGGCCGGCTTGGTCCGGAGCTTCGCTCCCCGGGCTCCTGAATACCCTAAGTTCCAGGAGACGCGGTTGAGCCCGGGTTCCTTTGTCCCGGGCACCGACGCTACCGTCTGTCCGCTCTCATCGAGAATCGTGACCGTCACCTCGCCGTTCGGCGGATCCTTCAGATAATAATTGATATACGCTTCGTGTGTGAGCCGCGGTCCACCAGTTATGCTGTGCAGCCTGTAGGCCGGCCGCGGTTTGAACAGATGAACAGATGACTGGATGACTGCGTCCGTGAGTTGCTGCAGCGGAGTGATATCGTCCATGATCCAGAAGCCCCGGCCGTAGGTCCCGACCACGAGGTCGTTGAAATGCGGCTGGACGACCATGTGATGGACAGGAGCATGGGGCAGGTTGTTCTGGAGCGGCAACCAGTTCTTCCCATCATCGAAGGAAACGAAGATCGCGTTCTCGGTGCCCAGGTAAAGCAGTCCCTTGCGCACCGGGTCCTCGTGGACCCAGTGGCAATAGCTGAAGACGCTCTTGGGGATTCCCCCGCTCAGCGATGCCCACGTCTTCCCATAGTCGGCCGTCATATAGACGAAGGGGTCGCGGCCGTTCATCTGATGGAAATCGACCGTCAGGAAGGCCGTCCCCGCATCATAGCGCGACGGCTCGACGTTGCTCACCGTCCCCCAGGCCGGAAGACCGGGGATGTTCTTCGTGACATTTGTCCAGGTCTTCCCGCCGTCACGGGTGACCTGGACGAGGCCGTCGTTCGTGCCCGCCCAAATACAGTCTTTCTCGAGCGGTGACTCAGCGATGGCGAAGACGACACAGCCATATTCCACAGCCAGGTTGTCGAGAGTCAGCCCGCCCGATGGCTGCATCTTCGCCGGGTCGTTGGTCGTCAGGTCGGGGCTGATCAGGTCCCAGCTCCGGCCTCCGTCTGTCGTCCGGTGAACATACTGGCTGCCAGCATAGACCGTATTGTGGTCGTGGGGCGAGATGTGGATCGGGAAGGTCCAGTTGAGACGGTACTTGGCCGCGGCGGCATGCGACCCGTAGATGGACTCCGGCCAGATATGGACGGTCTGGGTGTGTCCCGTCCGATAATCGACCCGCATTAGGTCGCCGTTATAGCTTCCGCCCCAGACGATGTTGGCGTCCACAGGGTCGGGAATGACGAACCCGCATTCCCCGCCGGCTGTCGCTTCCCAAATAGTATGAGGCGGCTCCCAGCTAAACTCCTCTAACCGGGCCTGACTCGGCCCCTTGTAGGCATTGCCGTCCTGCCTCCCGCCGTAAACATAATAGGGGATCTGATTGTCGACCGCGACATGGTACATCTGGGCGATCGGCAGGTTGACCCGCTGCCACGTCTTGCCCCGGTTGAGGGTGATCATGGCGCCGCCGTCGTCGCTGACCATCAGGCGGTCTCCGTTCTTGGGGTCAGCCCACATGTCGTGGGTGTCGCCGCTCCAAGGCATGACCTCGGTGGTGGCGCCGCCGTCGAGGGTGCGGCTGATCGAGTTGGCCGCGAAATAGACCTCATCCTCGTCGGCGGGGTTGACCATAACACGGGAAGCATAGTGCGGACGCTCGTTGAGCAGGCGGCAGTAGCTCGCGATCTTCCAATTTTCGCCGCCGTCGTCGCTCCGCCAGAGGACACCGCGGTTCGGCGATCCGGTCTCGATCAGCGCGTAGACCACACTCGAGTTGCTCGGGGCGACGGCCAGCCCGATCTTGCCTACGGGAGGCTCGGGCAGCCCATGGCCGGTCAAGCGCTTCCAGGTGTCGCCGCCGTCGGTGGACTTCCAGATGCCGCCGTTTGGACCGCCGCTCTCCCGGCCGTATGTATGGATCACGATCGGCCACATCCCGGCAAAGAGGATGCGCGGGTTGTTCGGGTCCATGGCGATCTCGAAGCAGCCGGTGTTCTCGTCGGCAAAGAGCACCTGCTCCCAAGTCTTCCCGCCGTCCTTGGTGCGGAAGACGCCCCGCTCTTTTTGCGGACCGTAGCAGTGGCCGAGCGCGGCTACGAGTACGATGTCAGGGTTGCGCGGGTCGATGGCCACCCGGCCGATCCGGCCCGTTTTCTCGAGGCCCATATGCTTCCAGGTCTTGCCGGCGTCGGTGGATTTGTAGATGCCGTTGCCTACAGAGACGTTGCTGCGGATGAAGGCCTCCCCTGTCCCCGCCCAGACGACGTTGGGATCGGACGGGGCAACTGCCAGGGCGCCGATGGACTGAGCCGGCTGGTCGTCGAAGACAGGCGTCCAGGTCGTCCCCGCGTCCGAGGATTTCCAGACGCCGCCCGACGAAGCGCCGATGTAATAAGTGAGGGGATCGCCGGGAACGCCGACTACCGCGGCCGTGCGGTTGCCGGGAGGACCGATGTGCCGGTAGCGGAGCGCTTTGTAGAGATCAGGAGTGATTTGTTGGGCGAAAACGGGAATCTGCCCGGCGGCCAAGAAAACAACGAACATAACAAATGCGAAAAGCCTAGGCTTCATCTTGATAACTCCTCATGGCCCAGTGGACCACCTGCGAATTGGGAATATCCCCTCCTCCCGACCTCCTCCCACTAGGGGAGGAGGAAATATGGGTAATCCGCTCATTTCCTCCCCCTCGGTGGGGGAGGATAAAGGAGAGGGGGTTTTCTAGGCAAACGTCCCTTATAGTCAAGGCCTCGCCGTAGAAAGCTTTTGCGCAGCGCAGCCAAAGCATAAGGGTGCCCGGATTATATCAAATCGGAGAGGCAATAGAAAACCGGCTGGCTGTCTCTAAATCCGCTGCTTTCCTGGCGCGGGTTTCCGTCCCATTCTTCCTGATCGTGAGGCAGCTACTTCATGAAACCGAGGCTCTTCAAGAAACTATCTGCCCGAACCATCGCGTCCGCTTGGGTTGCCGGGTCGGGCTTCGGCCAGTCCCCGTCGGGAACGCCGGGCGGCGTGAAGAGATGGCCGAATCCCTCGTAAACATGCATCTCGCATTTGTTGCCTGCGGCGCGCATGCGGTCACAAAAACGCTCCACACCCGCCAGCGGCGTCACGGTGTCCTGGCTGCCCTGCAGAACCAGCGTGGGAGGTAGCCCCTCCCTCACGTGTTCATCGGGCGAGATCTCGCCGATTTTGGCCCGCGTACCCAGGAGATGTGCCGGCCAAGGATCGGAACCCAGCGAAACCGCTGGCGAGACCAGAATCAGGGCGTTCGGAGCCGCGCTGACGCGACTGTCGGCCGCGGCATTATCGAAGATCGCAGCGCACGCAGCCAGGTGTCCGCCTGCCGACCAACCGAAGGCGGCGATGCGCTCGGGATCGATACAAAGGGAATCAGCATGTGTTCGCATCCATCGAATGGCCGCCCGCGCATCGGCCATGGCCTCGAGTGGCGTGAAGCCTTTCTTTTCATTCGACAGGCGGTACTGCGCGGCTACGGCCAGCAGGCCGCGCTCGGCGAAATGCTGCGCCCGCGAGAAAGCCCACTGGGGTTCGCCCAGAGCCCAGCCTCCTCCGTGGAATAAAATGATGGCGGCCCGGGGCTGGGCCGTCTTATCTGGTTGCGGGGAAAAGACATAGACCTTGAGCTTCACTCCGTCGGGCGTCGCGTATACATACTCGACAGGAAGGCTGGCTGTCGAGCCAGCTTGACCCACAACCTGCGAGGCCAGAGGTCCAGTAAAAAGACAGACAATGAGAAAGCAAACAGCCCTCCGCTTCATTCGGCCTCGATTATCCCCTCTAACCATCGTGAGGGAGAATAAATGACGATTCTAAAGATGTCAAGGACGGCTGAAGAGCGCGGCCGGGCCACGTCAAAGGTTTCGTGATAATGGCGTCATAAGACAAGCCTTGAGCAGGCCGCCGCGAGCCGGCTAGCGCCGATAGCGGATGGCGATGCCGACGATGTGCCGCTCGTAGACGCGCCTCGGCCCCCGCCAGTAGCTATAAGCGACGCGATCGCGCAGATAGCGGTCGGCGACGAAGACCAATGCATCAGCCCCCATTCGGGCGGCGTTTTCCCGGAGCACTCCTTCGACATAGAGGCGGTCCATGCCGTAGTCGGGCCTGATCCAGACCTCGCCCAGACGGATGTGGTTGCGGCGCGGCTCGCGCCTCAGAAGATCGACGGCCGACGGATAGGTTGGCGCGAAGCGAGGGACGTCGGGGTAAAATCTGTATCCGTAAGGACGGTAGCAGGAGATCATGCCCAGCAAGAACGCGGCCAGGAACAGCATTGACAGCCGTTTTGACTTCATGGCTTTCCTCCTTGATGTCCGTTCATTCGGTCTTTCCACAAAGTTATTTAGCAAGAACCATACCAGGGGACCGGAATCGTCGAACAGAGACTATTATTTTGTTTATTTTTAACTATTTAAATCACGCTAGAGAAACGGCCTTCGGGTGCTGCGGCCATCATTCTCGACCATTTCAATGGGCAGGGCAATGTCCACTTCCGAGGACAGTATCTTAAATAACCAAGAAAGGAGCGCTGGGGCCTCTGCGGGGGGGACCGCTAGTCCGCGGCTTTCCTGGCCCGGGTTTCCAGCCCATCCTTCCTGATCGTCAGGCTGACATTTCCTTTCTCGTCTTTCTGGAAAATAATCGTCGTCCCGATGACCGGAGAGAAGAACTCGTCCTGGGACCTCGGCTCAAACTGGCGCTCGAGATTTTCAGATTCCCGCATGTCCAGCAGTCGGCCGTTCTCTTTGTTCCAGACATAGGTGAAGAACTCGGAATGCGCGGCGAAATCCAGGCGGACATAAGTCAGGAGGTTGCGCGGCCGGGCCACCGTTCCCAATACTTCGAGGCTTTTGACTTCGCCCAGCTCCTTCTTCTTACCCTCCCAGAAGGCGGAGGCCCGAGTCTTGACGTCCTCGACGGGCTCTCCCCAGGCAGCAGCCAGAGCCGCATAATCACCGGTCAGGGCCGCCTTCAGCATCTCCTCGACCTTTTGGTCATAACGTTCCACTTCTTCTTTGATTTCCGTGCCCGACGCAGCCAGCAGTCCGACCAGCTCTCCGGCCCGATAGGTCGCCGTCAGGTTGTCATTCTCGTCAAACCGGGCCTCGATCTCGGCGCCCGTGGAGAGGCGATAGGTGCCGCTGTATTCTTTAAGCAATCGTTCATCCAGCTCTTTGTAGTCTCCGGCCACGATTTGCTCGATCCTCTTCGCATAGTCATCGGATATCTTTCCAGCGATGTTGCTCGAGGCGATGATCACCAGGTCGTTTTCGGGTTCAAAACCCATGAAGGCGTTATAGATCCCGTTGCCGCCGTTGTGCCAGATCAGATTGGCGCCGCGCTCTGTCTTCTGAGTGACCCAGCCGTAGCCGTAATAGGAATTCCCGTCCTCATATTCCTTGACGTGCGGGGCGAAATATTTTTGCTTGGCCGACGCGGAGAGAATCGCATCCTTTTTTAGCGCCAGGTACCAGCGGTGCATGTCCCCGACGGTCGAGAGGATCCCTCCGTTGGCCCGCAGGTGCCAGCCGGGTCCCTCAGGACGCCAGGCCCGGTCAAGGGCTGTTCCCCATCGCTCTCCGCCCCTGTACCCAACGGCCAGTTCGCTCTTGGCAAACCCCGGCCGCAGGTATCCGGTTTTCTCCATGCCCGCCGGCTTGAAGAGCGCTTCATACAGGAAGTCCTCATAGTTTTTCCCCGAAACTAGCTCGACGATGATCCCTAGAAGACTGAACCCGACGTTGGAATATTCGTACCTCTCGCCCGGTTTGAAAAGGAGCTTCGAACCCAGGGCAAGCTTTATAAAGTCCTCCCGCCCGATGGGATCGTAGTCATCACCCAGGGCTCCCTCAAACCCCGCAGTGTGAGTTAACAGGTGATGAACGGTGATCTCTTTTTTATCGGCCGGGACGTCTCCGAAATATGTGCTGATCGGGTCGGTGACGCTCAGCTTTCCCATCATCTCCAACTTGAGGATCGCGGCGCCGGTAAATTGCTTGGTTATCGAGCCGATCGAAAATACGGTCTCCGCCGTCTGCTTGACCTTGTTTTCGCGGTCGGCCAGGCCATAGCCTTTGCTCAGGATTATTTTTTCACCCCTGGCGACCAGCACGGACCCGGCGTAGCCGTTGGCTTCGGCCTTCTGCAGGTAGCGGTCAATCTTCTGTCCCAGGTCTCCATCTACGACCTCGGCGCTATTCTGCGCCGCCGCGAGCTGGATCAGCGCCAAAGAACAAAGAAAAACCAGGATGTACAAGTATCTCTTCATGAGGACTCCTTGTCCCGATCGATCTGTCGCACCGCTCGAATGATACTGCTCTCAGGAGCACATAAGCTAGTCTACTTACGATGTATAAACGTCGCCGGTTGTAGAAAGGATGCTGTTTTCTTCTACCGGCCCTTGGTCAGCATCTCCTCGGCTTCGGCGGGCGTTATCTTACCCTCACGGAGCATCCTCAGGATCTCCATCCGGCTCTGGCGCGGCGGCTTCAGCTCATCGTACTTCCGGAACATTTCCTCCATCTTGGCCCGCACCGTCGGGTAGGAGCAATTCATGCGCCGCTCGACCTCCTTGAGGTTTCCCCGGCTGGTCATAAACAGGTCGAACAGCCGCTCGATGTCGGGGTCAAACCGGCAGACCGGGCAGGGGTCGAAGCTCCCTTCGAGCGTCGAGCCGCAGCCGCTGCAGACCATCCGGGAAACGACGAGCTTCTGGCTGCAGGACGGGCATTTGGGTGGGACTTTCATCGGCCGTCCTCTCTTGTCGTCACAGTGATGTCCCCGTGCATGGTCCTGAGGCTAAGGAGGCTGTCACCCGAGCCGCCCCCGAGATCGACGCTCTCTGTCCGGAAAAAGGCATTTTTAACCGTGCTGGATTTGAGGCCTTTTGACTGGATACGGATGTCTCCCTTCCCTACTTTAGCCTCCACCCGGCCGGAGAATTGAGGCCCGGTCGCGACGCTTATATCGCCGTCCATGGCCGAAACATCGGATTTCCCGGAGTAAGCATCACTCAGGTCAAGCTTAACATTCCCCTTCATCGCTCTGACGCTTAAGGGATGATCGGCGTTCCGGACGACGACATCCCCTTTGACCGCCCTGATCTCAAGAGGCAGCCGGAGGTCATGGACCTCGGTATCTCCTTTGGCGAGGATGACTTTGACCTTGCCGATCGTCGCCGGGACACGCACCGCTGCATCATTGTGACAGAAGATGACGATCTTATTTTCTTTCCGGAGCACCTCGCACTTCCCCTTTTCTCCGGCCTCCAGGTGAAGTCGGTCGTCTTCTGACGGCCGTATGCTGACGTCCGCAGAGCCGTGCTTGTAGGCACTTCGCGGGTTGGTGAGGACAAGCGTTGTCTCCCCATCGAGCTTGAGGTCTTCGACCGGGGCAGAGGCCGGCTCGTATCCCTCGAACCAGTACTCGTCGCCAAAGACAGAGCCGAAGGCGTTATCGAAAAACTCCTGCATTTTGGACCCCAAACCGTCGAATCGCTCGCCCCAGTTCCAATCCCCTGGGCCGCACGGTCCGCGATGCCTGGGGCCGAACCGTTCAGACCGAGATTCACGCTCTTCGGCCTGGCCCTTCTCGAGGGCCCGCAGCAACCGCTCGCCCTCCTCAACGGTGATCTTCTTTTCAGCGACCATCTTGAGGATTTCGATTCGCTCTTCTTTCATACATTTTCTCCTAAATAATATTTATATAATATAAATAAGTATTTATAAATTGTCAATGTATTTTTATAATTTTATTTATTGACGGAGCTATCTCAACTGAGGTAAAATCAAATTCGGCATCGAATTATTGGCCCAGATCGATAAAGATGATCGCATGAAGTTGACACGGCGGGCCATTTGTTCAAGAATTTTTCGGGAGAATGTCTTGACCACCCGAAGATCCGGTCTGCGTCTCTTCCGGCTCTTTCACCTGCTAATTCTCTATTCACTGCTCCCCGATCCCTCATGGCATCAGGGCTGGCCGGCTCAATCCGCCCAAGTCTCGCCTGCCTCCGATGATCTTATCCAGGCGCAACAGATCCTTCGCGAGAAAACCGGTCAAAGTGCTGCGGCCGGGAGCGAGGCGGCGGGAGAGACGCTCCTGGCCCCGGACCTTGTCCGGCTCTTCTATGCCCGGAGAGACTATCGACGCGCCTGGATCGGAGAAAAAGAAATATCCCCTCAAGTCGGACCGCTCGTCCAATCTTTAAAGAACATAGAAGCTGAAGGCTTGAGCCCGTCGGACTATCACATATCGAAGATCGAGAGCCAGACTAAGAGCATCGAGAAGGGCCTGAAAAAAAAGAGGCCGATCCCCCCGGAAACGTTAGCCCATTATGATATTTTGTGTACCGACGCCTTTCTCACTTGCGCCGGCCACCTGGCCCACGGCAAAGTGGACCCGCAAACGCACCAGGCCGCCTGGCAGGGAGCGTGCATCGAGGAGAGCCTGCCCGGGCTGTTGGAAAATGCCCTGGGGGAGAAAAGGGTCGCTGAGGCTCTGGCCGGCCTCCCGCCGCAACATTCCTTCTACCTAAACCTCAAAAAGACGCTGGCATCCTACCGTGAGCTGGCCCGGAAAACAAAATGGAAGCCTCTCCCTGAAGGCTTGGCCATAAAAAAGGGCGACAAGGGAAAAGAGGTCAAGGAGCTGAAGAAACGCCTGTTCGCCCTGGGCGACCTCGGCCGGGAGCAACGGACATCCAGCCGGGCTTTCGACGATGCTCTAGAGGCTGCGCTGCGTCGCTTCCAGAACCGTCATGGCCTTAACGCTAGCGGAATCCTCGATCCGATCACTCTTGCCGCCCTCAACATCCCGCTCGAGGAAAGGTGTCGGCAGATCGAGGTCAACCTCGAGCGCTGGCGCTGGCTGCCGCACGACCTTGGAGAAAGGTTCATCTACGTCAACGTCGCCAATTTCGAGCTCGAGGCCTTCGAAGGCTCGCGCAGGAACCTGGCCATGAAGGTGGTGGCCGGGAGCGAGGCCTGGCAGACGCCGGACTTTGCGAGCCAGATGACCCATCTTGTCGTCAACCCCGACTGGACGATCCCTATCCCCGTTATATTAAAGGAGACGGTGAACTATGTCCTTCAGGACCCGTGTTACTTCCGGAATAACAAGATGGTCATCCTCAGGAAACAGGGAGAGGAACTGGCTGAGACCGACCCAGCTTCGATCAACTGGGCCAAGCTGACTGAGAAAAACCTGGATTTTCTCGTTCGCCAGGAGCCCGGGCCGGAGAATATCCTCGGCCGGCTGAAGTTCGTCTTCCCAAATAAATATGATATCTACCTCCACGACACTCCCTACCAGGCAGATTTCGCCAAGGCGGCGCGGGCCTTCAGCCACGGCTGCATCCGGGCGGAAAAGCCCATCGAGCTGGCCGTTTGGGTTCTCCGCGGGAAACCGGGATGGGACCTCAGACAAATCCTGGCCGCCATCGATGCCAGTTACGAGCGGACAGTCAAGCTGGCCGCGCCGATCGATGTCTATTTTCTTTACAGCACCGCCTGGACGGAAGATGACGGAACAGTCCAATTCCGTCCTGATATCTACGAGCGGGATAAAAAGCTCACTGAAGCCCTCGGCGCGAAGCCGCCGCTGCCCCAGCGCTAAATTGGGGAAACCATGTCAATTTCCTAATTCAAAAAGGTTGATTTCTGATGGGTTAACGGTATGATTCTATTCTTTGGTGATTATGGTTGTTCGGTTTTCACGAAAAATTGATGGCAAGTTTACGAGTGTTACCGGAGGAATCATCATGAGTCATAAACACAAAACCATCGTTTTTTGTTTGCTTTGTTTCCTGATTTTCGCCTTATCGAACGCGGCACAGGACACGGATGTGATCAAGCTGTCGGCGCCGCAGATGACGGGTGGTAAGCCGCTTCTGGACTGTCTCAAGGCGCGGCAGTCGGGGCGGGAGTTCGGCGCCGAAAAACTCTCCGCCCAGGTCCTTTCCAACCTGCTCTGGGCCGCCGACGGGATCAACCGGCCGGACTCGGGTAAGCGGACCGCTCCCAGCGCCGTCAACTGGCAGGATATCGATATCTATGCCGCGACAGCAGACGGGCTCTTCCTCTATCTCCCGAAGGAGCATGCGCTTAAAAGGATCCTCGCCGAGGACGTCCGCGCCGCCATGGGCAAGCAGGAATTCGTCAAAGATGTTCCGCTCAACCTTATCTACGTCTCCGACTATTCCAAAATCCCCAGGGGCACGGACGAAGACAAACGATCCTATTCCGGAACACACACGGGTTTCATCGGCCAGAATGTCTATCTCTATTGTGCCTCGGAAGGGCTGGTCACGGTGATTCGTGGCGCCATCGACCGCGAGGAGATGGCCAAGGTCATGAAACTCCGGCCCGAGCAGCGGGTCACCCTCGCCCAGTCGGTCGGGTACCCCAGGAAGTAGCGGGGATCCCTGGCCGATCCAGGCGTCTAGGCTGAAATTCCCAACCTGCACGATGCTGGTCTGTTCTATCTCAACTGGATGCGGGCGGGGTCGAGGTCATGGCGGATGATCCGGAGTTCCTCGTCGGTCGGCGGAACCGTGGTCTTTGGGGGCCGGCTGACTTTAACGTCCCAGCCGATATTCGCCTTGACGTCTTTGACCGTGATCCCCGGATATATCTCCTGAAGGATCATTTCGTAGGTGTTCTTGTTAAAGCCGTAGACTCCGAAATCGGTGATAATGAGCGAAGGTCCCTTGCCCGGAAATCCGAATTTCCGGCGTGAGTTCACCTCGTCGATAAACCCCGGGCTGGTGACGAAATCAATCTTCTCGGGAAATGATTTCGGGGACTGCTTGAGCACCATGATGACCTTCTTGGCGTGGATGGCGATCTCGCAGGCTCCACCGCTCCCCGGGAGCCTCACCTTCGGCCGGTCGTAGTCGCCGATAACCGTCGAATTGATGTTCCCGAACCGGTCGACCTGGGCCCCGCCCAGAAAGCCCACATCGATCAGGCCGCCCTGGAGGTAGTAGTTGAAGACCTCGACCATGGAGCACACCGAAATCGAGTCCGTGGCCAGGCAGGGGTCGCCGATCGAAAGGGGCAGCCGGTCGGGCTCGCAGCCGACTGCCCCGGATTCGTAGATCAGAACGAGCTCGGGCGCCTGGAGCCGGCGGGCCAGATTACAGGCCACGTTCGGCAGCCCGATCCCGACAAAAACGACCTCGCCGTTCTTGAGCTCTCTGGCGGCCCTGACGACCATCATTTCCGTAGGCGAATAATCGGCCATTATACTCTCCTCACCCCCACCTCAATCCTCCCCCATCAAGGGGGTGGCAAAAAAGAGAGCGCTCCGCATCGCTCGTGTCCATTGCTCGGACTGCTTCGATCACCTCGCTCCCTCGCGATTACAATAGAACATAGGGTTAGTATCAAAATCCGTAGTTGACTGAACCCGAAGGGCGGTCGTCGGCTTTCAATTTCGCGACATAATCGGCGCCCAGCTTTTCCCTGTATTCCCGGCGCCCCGAGACACCATAGACCCACTCCTCAAGATATCGATCAGTCCCCGCTCTATCCTTGGACACTTTCGCCCACTCGACATAGAAGTCGTTGTCCCGGTCATAATATCCCAGGGCATAGCTGGGATGAGCAGCGAAAGGCTCGATGACCACGGCATCGACGATCAGGCCGGGGATAAGAGTCCGGTTGGGGTCGGCCCGAACGACTTCTCCCGGGACGAGCTCCTCGGCAACGATGACGACTTTCTTCGAAGCGAAAGCGGCCTCCCTCTGGACGCCCATCAGCCCCCAGATCTGGGCGTTCCCCTCCTCATCGGCCCGCTGGACATGGATGATGGCGACATCAGGATTGAGAGCCGGGACCGTCGCAAATCGCTTTCCGGTGTACGGGCAGCGGATGAACCTGATGTTCTTGTTTTTCTTGGGCAGGTCACTTCCCTCGAAGGTCTTGAGATGCATGAAGGGAAGGTGGGAGGCCCCGGCCATGAAACGGGCGACCATCCCGAAATGGCTGTATTCCTCAATCTCTACTTTCCTCGGGATACCCTCCTCCACGGCCCTCCTCAGCCCGAAGAGAGACCCGACGCCGGGATTCCCGGCCCAGCTGAAGACGAGCTTGCGGACGCACCCGGCGGCGACCATCTGGTCATAAATAAGGTCGGGCGTCAGGCGGCAGGCGACCAGGTCGCGTTTCTTCTGCCGGATGATCTCGTGTCCGGCCGCGAAGCAGATGAGATGGGTGAACCCCTCGATGACGACCGTATCGCCGTCCCGGACATGCTCCCGGACGGCTTCGGCCATGGTCATGACCTTGCTGCTCATATCGACCGGCCCTCCTCCTGCACATTCCTGAGCACCTCAGCGAAAATATCCATGGCGATATCGACCTCGCGGGCGTTGACGACCAGGGGCGGACAGAAGCGGATGACGCTGTCGCCGCAGGGCAAGAGCAAAAGTCCCTTGCGGAAGGCCTGCTGGACGATCTCGTGGACTTCTTTGGCGGCCGGCTCTTTCGTCTCCTGGTCCCTGACGAATTCGACGCCGATCATCAGGCCCAGCCCGCGGACATCGCCGATCATCGGGAACTCCTTCTTGAGCTTCTTGAGCTTGTTCAGGAGGCGGCGGCCCATCCTGGCGGCATTGGCCATGAGCCCTTTCTCGAGAAGGTCGAGAGTCACGAGCGACGCTTCGCAGGCCAGCGGATTCCCGCCGAAGGTGCTGCCGTGGGTCCCGGCCTTCCAGGTCATGTACTTCTTTTTGGAGACGACTGCGCCGAGCGGCAGCCCCGAGGCCAACCCTTTCGCCAGGACGACGACGTCAGGATCCACTCCGAAATTTTCAATGGCCAGAAACTTTCCCGTCCGGCCCATCCCGGACTGGACTTCGTCAACGACATAGATAATCCCGTTCTTTTCGGCAAAGGCCTTGAGCTTCTGGTGGAACTCGGGCGGAGGAAGGATGTAGCCGCCCTCTCCCTGGATGGGCTCGACGAAGATGGCCGCGATCTCCCGCGGGCTCATCAGGGTCTGACATACGACCTTCTCGATGGCATCGGCGCAGTAAATGCCGCAGGAATCATAGGTCAGGTGGTAGGGGCAGCGGTAGCAATATCCGTAGGGGACATGGTGCACTCCGGGCAGGAAGGAAGAAAAATGAAGCCGCTGTTTCGCCTTGCTGGCGGTCAGGCTCAGGGCGCCCATCGTCCGGCCGTGGAAAGAGCCGAGAAAGGAGATGATGTACGGCCGCTTGGTGTGATACCGGACCAGCTTGATGGCGGTCTCGATGGCCTCGGCGCCCGAGTTGGTGAAAAAGACGCTCCTCTCCCCCTCCCCAGGCCACATCTTGACCAGTCGTTCTGCCAGGTTGGAGAAGGACTCGTAGTAAAAATCCGTCGAACAGATGTGGAAGAATTTCTCGGCTTGTTTCTTGACCGCCCGGACGACCTTGGGGTGGCTGTACCCCGTGATGTTGACCGCGATCCCGGCCATAAAATCGAGGAACCGGTTGCCGTCCACGTCCTCGACCACAGCGCCCTTTCCCCTGGCAATGACCAGCGGGTATTCTTTGATATAGGAACTGGAGGTGTAGCGCCTGTCTTTGGCGACGACCTTGCGGGCCCGTTTTCCGGGCAGTGGGGTTTTGATGTCCGGGACTTTTACAGCCATGTTCCGACCTTTCTTATAATCTCTTAAGGACCAGAGACATTCCCTGTCCTCCGCTGACGCAGAGGGTGGCCAGGCCGAGTTCCTTGTTTTCCTGGATCAGGTTATGAAGCAGGGTGACGGTGATCCGCGCGCCCGTGCAGCCGATGGGATGGCCCAGGGCGATGGCGCCGCCTTTGATATTTCGTTTGGCCTTATCCCAATTCAGCTCCCGCTCGCAGGCCAGGACCTGGGTGGCAAAGGCCTCGTTGATTTCGATGAGGTCGAAATCGGCGAGGCTGAGGTTGAGCGACTTCAAGATTTTTTTTGTCGCCGGCACCGGACCCAGGCCCATCTCCTTCGGTTCGACGCCCGCGGAGGCGAAGCCCAGGATCTCGGCCAAAGGCCTGGCGCCCAGCTTTTGTGCTTCGGACTGAGTCGTCAGAACAAGGGCGGCAGCGCCGTCGGTGAGGCCGGAGGAGTTGCCGGCTGTGACCGAACCCCCTTTCCTGAAGGCGGGCTGAAGAGTGGCCAGGTTCTCGAAGCTCGTCTCCGGCCGCGGATGTTCGTCGTCTGAAATCAGCGACTCCTGGCCTCCTTTTCCCCTGACGGCGACGGGCACGATTTCGTCCTTGAACTTCAACTTTTCGGCCGCCCTTTTCGCTTTCATCTGGCTCTCCAAGGCGTACTCATCCTGTTCCCGCCGGCTGATGCCGAGTTTTTCCGCCATGAGGTCCACCGTCTCTCCCATGATCATCTCCGCCAGCGGACAGAAGAGCCCGTCCCGGTACATGGCATCGACGAGCACTCCATCGCCGAGCCGGTAGCCCCAGCGGGCTCCGTCCAGAAGATACGGAATCCGCGACATGTTCTCAGTGCCTCCGGCGAGGACGATTTTGTTTTCTCCGAGGAGGAGCGATTGGCACCCCAGGGCGATGGCCTTCATCCCCGAGGCGCAGGCTTTGTTCACAGTGAACGCCGGCCGTTCAATCGGGATTCTGGACCGATAAAGGACCTGACGCGCCGGGTTGGGCCGGTTCCCGGCCTGCCGGGCCATCCCGAAGATCACCTCATCGATTTGGCCCGGAGAGACTCCCGCTCTTTTCATCGCTTCAACCGAAGCAGCGACACCGAGCGCGACGGCGCTTATCTCTTTGAAGGCGCCCCCATACTTCCCGATCGGCGTCCTCACGGCGCTCAGAATGACCACTTTTTCCCCGAGATTTTTCATCCGAACTTCCTCTCCATATCGGCCAGGGTGGATTCGACCTTTTCCCGGATCAGGGTAATCTCATCTTCCTGGATGACGAAGGGCGGAGCGACCATCACCAGGTCACCGTTCGTGCCATCGGCATGGCCGATGTTGGGCCAGAGCACGAGTCCTCGATCCAGGGCTTTGGCGATAAAGGCCTCGACATATTTCTGTTCTCTAGGAAAGGGCGTTTTTTTCTTTTTATTCTTGACGAATTCGATCCCGATGAGAAGGCCCTTTCCGCGGACATCCCCCACGTGGGGGTGGCCGAGGAGTCCCTCCAGCTTACGTTTCAGTCGCTTTCCCACTTGGCCGCATCGGCTGACGAGGTCGTGGTCATCGAGATAATCGAGCGTGGCCAGTGCCGTCGCGCAGCCGACCGGATGGTGGGCAAAGGTCTGGGCATGGAGAAAGTTTTTCCTCTTTTTCTGGATCGGGTCCAGAAGGCCTTTTTTGGCGGCCACGGCGCTCAGCGGGAAGTACCCGGAGGTGAGCCCCTTGCCCATGACGACGATGTCCGGGACGAGGCCGAAATGATGGCAGGCCAGCCACTTTCCCGTCCGTCCGATTCCGGTCATCACTTCGTCGGCGATGAGGAGGACTTCGTTCCGGTCGCAGATCTTGCGGACGGTCCTCCAATAAGCTTCGGGCGGAACGGAGGCGCCGATAGAAGAACCGCCGATGACCTCACCGATGAACGCCGAAACCTTCTCCGGGCCAAGTCTTTCGATGGTTTTCTCCAACTCGTGGGCGCATTTCACTCCGCAGTCAAACGGCGCCAGATCCCAGGGGCAGCGGTAGCAATACGGCGCGGGTATTCTGGCACTTTTGAGAAGGAGCGGCTGGAATGCCTCTTGATAGTGTTTCCGCGCCGAGAGAGACAGCGCCGCCAGGGTGTTTCCGTGGTAGCTCGGGCTGAGAGAGATGACGCGGTATTTATCCGGCCTTCCGCTTTCGACCCAATATTGCCTGGCCAGTTTGATGGACGCTTCGATGGCTTCTGAGCCGGAGGTCAGGAAGAACACTTTCCCGTCCGGAAATGGCAGGAATGAGGACACCCGGGCGGCCAGCTTTTCGACGGGTTCATGGGTGAACTGGACGCCGCTCAGGTAAGCCGCCTTTCCGGCCTGGCGGGACAGAGCCGCGGCCACCTCTTTGACGCCGTGCCCGATGTTGACGACGGCCGCCCCGCCGCTCCCGTCAAGGTATTTCTTGCCGTTGCTGTCATAGAGGTAGATTCCGCGGCCGGCTCTGATCAGCGGAAAGGACCGCTGGAGGTTCCGGTAAAGAACAGCTCCCTTAGGATAGCGATATTCAGACATGGCGATGCCCCCATTTTATCACTAAGAGGATTTACCTTGTCAAAATATCCGATTTTCCACAAGCATGTTTTCCACATATGACCTGCCCCCTGGCTTGCAGGATTTCTGCAAATATTTATGCATATGCTTATCTTAATCTATAAGGCGTTGGAAGGTAGCGTGAGGAGCCTTTAATCAGCGCCTTTTGCTGGTTTTTGTTTATTATACGTATTGTCACGGAATAATTAGGCGCTCTATCTTATAAAGCCTGGAAATTTTATTGCTGAGCACGTCAAAATAATGCCCTGTGCAAATAGGAATCCAGATGCCTGAGTATCTATTACTAAGCTGTATCACATAGGTCATCTGTATGATTCTATTAAATATTGAGAGTTTGCACACCAGGTCGTCCTTATACCAATTAACGACAATTAAATGCCCATCCAATATCCATCTCCTCTGCTCAATTTCCTTTTTTAGAATAGGCTTTTTTTCGATTCTAAATAAATCATCAAAATTGCCATCATTATAGCGAATGAAATTCCTAATTTTGTTAAAATCCCTTCCTACTACAAAATCTTTGCTGATTACGTGGGCAAGATAATTGAAAGCTATTTTCGCCATGCCCCTAGCTATTGTCCTGTCTATTCTCGCTTTGATAACCACAGGAATATTTTTTTTCTCATCAGGCGATATAAAAAGGACTTCCTCCCTTAGGAAATTAGCTGGATAACCTTTCCTTGTTAACATCCCCTGTAATCTATCAAAATCACCAATAACCCGTATTTCTTTGTCAGAAAAGGAATATCCATCATTTTCAAGTTGGTCTTTTTCCGGTATGTTGAAGTCTGGAAAATATTCATACTGCTCAGTTTTTATGCTGAAGAATCCGACTTGATCTAAGAGTTCAATTTCGGGTAATCCATCAAGCAGTTGGGCCTTTGGACTAACCAGCATTCCTTTTAGAAGGCCCTCTCGCTCAATTTTGAATATTAGCCTTCTAAACCTGGTCTTCCCGCCAGGAAATATCTTATAGTTATACCTCGTTACCCCCTCTAAAGAATCTCTGCCGAGGTTGATTTCAAGATTATCACCTAAGTATTGGTTGCAGCTCGAACAAACAGTATTTAAAAGAGTTAGGTTGTCGGGCTCAAAAGCCCCAAAACATCTGGGAATAACATGATCCTTATTGAATTCAGTTTTCTTTTTATTCTCAAGACAATAAATACAACGAATTTTCTTACTCAACACTAATCCTTTTTAGGCCAAGTCAACTCTTGTTCGCAAAATGGGAGCAGAATTAATTTAAGCTCATATAAGAATCAGAAATAAAGCTTAATTCCGCCCGTAAAACAAAATCCACTGAAATCAATTTTAGCTTCCCTGACATTCGCGACATTCGGCCCGGAGGGCTTTTCTTGCCTTATATAAACTTGGGGATACTTGCCGACAAAGTGCGCTTCATGACCTCTATAGACAATTTCCTCCCAGAAATACAGTGGTCCTTTTTCCACGTGCACGCCAAAAGGAAGGAGTCGATACTCCATTGTCCCCCTAAGTCCTCCTACTTTGGCATATCTCGCTTGAGTTTCTAATATAAAAGCCAATCTGCGCGTAAGTTTAAGCTCTCCTCCCAGACCTCCGTGAAGACCGAACCCCTTGCCGTTGGCCGTCTGATGAAGTACCGGCTCTCCAGCTCCAATGGGCTGCTTGTCGTATTTATAATCGGCAAAATAGAGGCCCGCTCCAGCATTTAAAAAGAGCCTGACCGTTTCATTTCCAAGAAGCAGGTAGGATATTCCCAGCCTAACGGGGATAGCGCTGATCCTGACTTTATGGGACCCCTTTATTTGAAAGTAGGATATCTCACTTGTATTGCCGCAACGGATATAGCCGGTTCCGAGCCCAATCCAAATTTTGGGACTCATGTTTATCAAGATATCTCCTTGGAAATCAAATCCAAGATGGATAGGTTTTGCATCGCCTCTGATAGGCATCAAGGGCAAGCCAATAAATATGTCCTTGGCATAGTCAAAATAGCCTTGAATTCCTCGATTAATATCCCCGACAAGGAGATAGCTCATCCCGCCTGAAAACTTAAGCGCCAGTTTTTCGGGACGACCGAATCCACTGGAAAGCAAAAATAGCAAAATAGCGAATACTGTCCTGCACACTTTATCCGTCATCTGTTCCCTCCTTCATCGCTGAGAGAAATGAAGCTTGTCTATAGTTATTTCCCCCCGAGCATTGTAACGAGGCCTCGCTCTGCGAAAAAATGATACATCCGGCAGCGGGCGATGTCAAAATTGCCGATCTGATCCAGCCCTTATGATTTAAAGATCCGGCGCTTATTATGGGCTATCCGGCGGAATCGAGTCCGTGTCCGCAAACTCGAGGATATCTAAGAGAAATTGACATCCTGTCATCCCTTTGTTATAAGCCTAAGAAAATGAGCGGTTTGCCTTCCCCTAATTAAGATGAGAACTGCCGGCACGGGAAAGGAGTCAAGACAACCTTTTCGGTGATCATCAACCTGACCACACAGACGATGCTCCTGGCTAGGGGCAATCCCTGTGAAGTCAAGTACAAAGAGTACAATTTCTTCGCCAAGAAATAGCGTTCAGATGATAGGAGTCGCCATGGAGACAGCCGAAAAAATCACTCGCCTTCTCGTCAACCTGGTCAAAACACGGAGCTATCCCGGCATCCCCCGCCAGGAAGAGGCCGTAGTCAGGGAGCTGGGTGCGTTCCTCGAAGCACATGGGATACGATCCATTATCACAGAGGTCAAGGAGGGCCGTCCGAACCTCCTGGCAACCGTCGACAGCGGACGGCCCGGCCGCCATCTTCTGTTCTGCGGCCATACAGACACCGTGCCGCCGAACGCCGGGAGTCCGGTGGATCTTTTCGCGGCCGTCGAGAAGGAGGGAACGCTCTACGGCCGCGGGACAACAGACATGAAAGGCGCCCTGGCCGCTATGGCCGGAGCGCTGGTCGATCTGGCCCAAAAAAAAGAGCCGACATCGGGCCAAGTGACGCTGGCCGCGGTCATCGACGAGGAGATGGAGAGCCTGGGTGCCGAAGCCCTCATTCTCTCCGGCTACAAGACCGATGCCGCCGTCGTCGGAGAGCCGACGAGCAACAAGATCGCCATCGGGCACAAAGGGCTTGAATGGCTGACCGTCGAATTCAAAGGGCGCGCCGCTCACGGCAGCACCCCGGAGGCCGGGATCAACGCCATTTCGGCGGCCGCTTACTTCGTTCGTTTGGTCGAGGAAGAGCTCGGGCCCGAGTTCCAGAAGCGCCGGGACCCCATTCTCGGACTTCCCGTCATCAACATGGGAACGATATCGGGCGGTGACCAGCCGAGCACGGTGGCCGCCCACTGCGCGATCAAGCTCGACCGCCGCTGGGTGACGACCGAGACAATCGAACAGGTCTTCACCGACCTCGAAGGCCTGCTCGCCAAGGTCCGGGGGAGGCAGCCCGGGTTGAAGACGAGCATTTCCCGGGTACCGGGCGGGATGGCCACGATGATCCACGGACCGCTGACCATCGACCCTGCGCATCCCATCGTCAAGTCCGCCCAGAGGGCGCTCGCCGATGCCGGCCGTGTAGCGTATGGCCTCACGGTCTTCCCAGCCTGGACGGACGGGGCCCTCCTCTCAAGAGAGGGAAAAATCCCGACCATTATCTGGGGGCCAGGAGAGCTCAGCCATGCCCACTCGCCCGAGGAGAACATCCGGCTCGAAGATGTCCATGTCGCTGCCGGACTCTATGCGGCAGCCGCGATGGATTTCAGCAGGTCGTGATGAAGACCCGGATCCCGCACACCTACGTCCTCCTTTTCAGCCTGATGCTCATAGCCGCGGTCGCAACCTGGCTCGTTCCCGCCGGTTCCTACAACCGGGTCATCCAGAATGGGCGCGAGCTCATCGACCCCAATTCTTATCGGCCTGTGCAAGGCAAGCCGGCGGGACTCCCGAGTGTCCTGATGGCCTTCCCCAGAGCCTTGGCAGAAGTGGCGGACATCGTTTTCTACATCTTCATCATCGGCGGAGCTTTCGGCGTCTTGAACCGGACGGGCGCCATCCAGTCCGGCATCCACTCTCTGGTCCGCCGTCTGGGAGGAAAAAGAACGTTGCTCCTGGTCATCCTGACTCTCGTCTTTGCCATCGGCGGCGGCAGCATCGGCATCGCGGAGGAGACGCTGGTTTTCTTGCCGGCTTTGCTTTTGCTGGCCAGATCCCTGGGATACGACTCGCTCGTGGGAGGCGGGATCGCGTTGGTCGGGGCTAATGCCGGGTTCGCCTCTGCCTTCATGAACCCGTTCACGGTCGGCGTTGCCCAGGGGATCGTCGGGCTGCCTCTCTTCAGCGGGCTGGAGTTCCGGCTGGTCCTCTGGACGATCATGACCGTTGTAACGGTCTTGTTCCTGGCTAGGTACGCGGCGAAGGTCAAAGCCCGTCCCGAGATCAGCCTGATGCATGAGCTCGACCGGCAGCGCGCGCCAATGGAAGCAGCAGGAAATGAGGAAAAGTTCACGGGCCGGCACAGTGCCGTCCTCCTGGTTGCGCTTCTCGCGTTGGTGCTTTTGGCCATCGGGGCGCTCCGCTGGCACTGGGGGATCCGGGAGCTGTCCGGGCTGTTCTTCGGCTTGGCCATCGTCGCCGGGCCCGTGGGGAAACTTTCACTCGACGAGACGGCCAGGAGCTTCATCAAGGGAGCGGCGGAATTGACCTACGCCGGCCTCGTCGTCGGGTTGGCTAGAAGTATCCTGGTCATAATGCGCGATGCCCAGGTCATGGACACTCTGACCCATGCCCTGGCGGCGACCATCCGGCATTGGCCGTCATCGATCAGCGCCATCGGAATCTACGTCATCCAGAACCTGCTCCATTTCCTGGTGCCGTCCGGGAGCGGCCAGGCCGCCGTTTCGATGCCGATCCTCGCTCCCCTCGGTGACCTGCTCGGCATCACGAGACAGACGAACGTCCTGGCTTACCAACTCGGTAACGGCCTGACAAACGTGTTCATACCCACCCAAGGCTACTTCATGGCGGCGCTGGGCATCCTCGGGATCCCCTGGTCGAAGTGGGTCCGCTGGCTGCTGCCTCTGCTTCTGATATGGATAGTTATCGGCTGCGGGGCCGTCCTCATCGCCCAGGCCATCCACTGGGGCCCGTTCTAATTACGGGGACACAATCACTAATGTCCGGTTATAATTTAAATAGTTCCAACTGTTTAGAGGAATCTCCATGACATTCCGTGCCAGAAAATTCTCCAAGTACTTGTAAAATCGACATTTTCTCGAATGCCGTAACACTCGAAATCTGTAAAAAAGTGTAGAGACTCATCTCTAGATTTAACCGCTTTTTGATGATCGCCACAAGCAGATAAACCGAGACAGCTATCCAGATCTGAGTTTTCACCGCATTCTCTGATGTGCCGTAAAAGGATTTGATGCGCAGATGTTGTTTGATCCATCGGAAAAACAACTCTATCTGCCATCGGCATTTATAGAGTTCTGCAATGATTGATGGCGGCAGAATAAAATTATTGGAGAGAAAGGTCAAATGTTTTTGGTTGGAGGCATCAAAGATGCGAACGCGACGCAGGTTCTCAGGATAATAGCGAGAAGAGTTTATCCCAGTCAAAGCGATCGTCTGGTCACATCGCAGGTCCGCAGACTTATCGATTGGATGGGAATAGATCCTGCGAAATTGAAGGTTTGATCTGGCCCGGATAACAAAATAGGGTCGAAACAGGTGGAGTGTATAAAGCCGTGTAAAATCCAGGAACCCTCTATCCATAATGTAGAAGCTCCCGGGTTCTGGAATCAGTTCATCAAGGATGCATAAATCGTAGACTCTGGCATCTGTGATCTTGATGGAGATGGGGATAGAACCACGTAAATCAAGGGCTGTGTGTAATTTAATCGCAGCCTTGCGTCTCTGGAATCTGGCCCATGGAAAAAGCGAAAGACACAGATCAATCGTTGTGGAGTCGAGCGCATAGACCGTCTCCTCTAACTCTATACCAAAGTCATCATCGGCGTATAATCTCCTTGCTTGATCGATAAGGACCTGGGCAAAATCCGCATAGATGCGCCAGTCTCGCCTCTCATTGGCATCAGCTAAGGTACTCCGCGAAACCTTTGCACGTATCCCCATATGATAGAGTTTATTCTGCATCGACCGCAGACACGCTTCTCTGTCTCTAAGACTCTCCCTATAAGTCAGTTGAGCAAAGGCCATGCAAAGATACTGATCTAGACAGCAAAAACTTTGTACTTTATAATGCCCCCGATAGCGCTTGACACATTTTCGGAATTCGTGGAGAGGCAGGTAATCCATTATCTGAGAGAAGATGGTTCTTCCTGTGTTCATGGCCACTCCTTTCGTCAACAGAAAAGAGAGTGACCATATTATAAAGTCCTGTTCAAATCGATTACAGCAAAAACCTGCTGTAAATGAATGTAATTATTAAAGTTAGAATGATTCAGAAATTCAACAACCGGACAGCAGTGATAGTGTCCCCGTAATTGAGCCCGTTGATCCGACCGTCTGAAGCCGCCCGCCACCCGCCCACCCGACGCTTTTCCGGCAGGCCCGATTAGGCTTGACTTCGGGATTCGGTTTGGCTTAGATGATGGGGGCGCATTCCCCAACTCACACTTGGAGGAATCATCATGAAAGGCTGGACCGGCAATATCCTACGCATCAATCTTTCCAATAAAACCTACAAGAAAGAAACCTTCACGGAGGAATTCGCCAAGAAATGGATCGGCGGCCGGGGCTTCGCGCTCAAAATACTATGGGATGAGCTCAAACCCGGCACCGACCCGCTCGGACCAGACAACAAGCTGCTGGTGGTGCAGGGCCCCATCTCCGGGGTTCCCATGCCCAACAGCGGAAAGACCATCGTGGCCGCCAAATCTCCTCTGACCGGAACCTATGGCGACGGCAACATCGGCTCCTACATCACTATCCAGATGCGCAAGGCCGGCTACGACATCATCATTTTCGAGGGCAAAGCCCCCTCACCCGAATATGTGTTCATCGAGGACGATAAGGTCAGCTTCCTCTCCGCCAAGGAGATATGGGGCAAGGGCACTTATGAGGCCCAAGCCTGGCTGGAGAAAAAATATGGCAAGACCGCCGGGATACTCTCCATCGGCCAAGCCGGAGAGAAGAAGGTCCTTTACGCCATAATCCGCAGCATGGAGGGCCGGTCCGGAGGCCGTCCGGGAATCGGCGCGGTCATGGGCTCCAAGAACCTTAAGGCCATCGTGGTCAAGGGAACCAAGGAAATTCCCATGGCCGACCCCAAGGCCATGAGGGATCGCGGAAGAGCCGACCTGCGCGAAGTTGGCGAGATGGACAAAAAAGCCAAGTGGTCGGTCCAAGGCACCAACGCCGTACTCTCCTGGTGCAACGAAATGTGGGCCCTGCCCGTGCGCAATATGCGCCACTCGCATCATCCGGACGCCTGGAAACTCGACGGCCAACGTACCAGCGAGGCCCGCGTGGCCACCTACGGTTGCCCTAACTGCACCATGCGCTGCGGTATCGCCATTTTAGACAAGGAAGGCCACGAGTCCGAAATAGACTACGAAAATGCCGGCATGCTGGGACCCAACCTGGAGATATTCGACCTTAAGCAGATGGCTTCCTTGAACTACTTGTGCGACGACTTCGGAATGGACACCATATCCGGCGGCTCGGCCCTGTCCTTCTATGCGGACGCCATAGACCAGGGCGCCACCACCGGGGATTTTAAATTCGGCGACGCCGAGCGGGCCAAGGAACTCCTGCGTCTGATCGCCCGGCGCGAGGGCATCGGAGATTTCCTGGCCCTGGGCAGCCTCAAGATGGCCAAGAAGATCGGCCAGAACTCCGAGGCCTACGCCATCCAATGCAAGGGCCTGGACCTCTCCGCCTACAACTGCAAATACGTTCCCGGTCAGGCCCTGGCCTTCGGCACAAGCGCTATCGGGGCCCATCATAAGGAAGCCTGGATAATCACCTATGAACTCACGTACTCCGAGCGCGGCGCCTACGGCAGGGACAAGGCCCAGAAGGTCGTAGAGCTCCAGCGCATACGCAGCAGCATCTTCGAGTCCCTCCCCATCTGCCGCTTCCCTTGGATAGAGCTGGGCTGGGACCTCAAGAACTACCCGGACTATTTCAACCTGGCCACGGGCTCCAACTGGACGCTCGACGACTTCACGAAAAGGGGCGATCGCATCTACGCTCTGCTTAAGGCCTTCTGGACCAGAGAACATCCGGACACGGACCGCACGGCAGACTATCCGCCCAGGATATACTTCGATCCGTCCATCGCGGATAAGGAAGGTCCCGCCGCCGGCAAGCACCTGGAATACGACAAGTACGACGCGCTCTTGGACCATTACTACGATATCCGGGGCTGGGACAAGCGCGGCGTGCCCACGCGCAAGACCATGGAGAGCGTGGGATTAGCCAAGGAAGCCGAACAACTGGCCAAGGTGGCCGAGGTGGAGGAAGGCACGGTCGCCTAGGGGAACTGGGAGTCATGAAGATACAGGTCGTGCTGATCGGGCAGTTCATACCCAGGCTGGGCTTTAGCCAAAAGGAAGTCGAGGTTCCGGCAACTTTTACAGCCGGTGATTTAGCGGCGCGACTGGGGCTCGGAGAGGTCGACAAGGTCATAGCCAAGAACGGCCAGGGCATAGCCAGCGGCGAGCCGCTAAAAGAAGGCGACCGCGTGGTGATAGCCCCGATTTTCTCCGGCGGATGAGCCATGTCGTCGCGCGATAGAAAAAAAATTTTGGTGCCTCGCAGGTACCTGCAAAACATCGGCGCGCTAAGCCCGCGGGAACAGCTCAGGCTAATGGAATCCCATATATTGGTCATAGGCCTGGGAGGGTTGGGCGGCTACGCAATCGAAAGCCTGGCCCGATTGGGCGTCGGACACATTACGGGCGTGGACAAGGACGTGTTCGAAGAAACCAACTTGAATCGGCAACTCCTTTCGGAAACGGGCAATCTGGGCAAAAACAAGGTCGGTGCGGCGCGGCAAAGGCTCCGGCGCATAAATCCTAACATCGCGTTTACTGCCATAACCGCTGATTTCGAGTCTTTGGGAATAGAGGCTTTCCGAAGCTGCAGATTAGTTTTCGATTGTCTGGACAATATTCCGGCCCGCAGGCGCCTGGCCCGGCGCTGCGCCGAGGCCGCGGTGACCATGGTGCATGGCGCCATAGCCGGCTGGTGCGGACAGATAGCGGTGTGCCCTCCGAAAAGCCAATTGCTGGAGAAAATTTACGCGGAAGCCAAAAGGCCGTACGGAGAGGAAATCAAGTCCGGCAGCTTGGTTATGACCGCGGCGGTAACCGCTAATCTCATGGTCGCCGCGGCCATACCTATACTATTGGGTCAACCGGCTAAAGCAGGCCTTCATTTGTTCGACCTGCGCGATCAGATATTGGGGACGTCATATCATGTCCCCAAAAGCCCCTGGTTATCCTAACCCTCGTTTTGGCGGTCGGCTGCGGGGCCGTCCTCATCGCCCAGGCCATCCACTGGGGCCCATTCTGAATTAATTCTTCTTTTCTTGCGGCTCCGGGGAGCGGTCAAAGACGGCCAGATCCTCGATTTCGATGCCCGCCACTTTTCCCTGGGCATTCAAGCTAAATGTGACTAAGGAATTTTCGAGAAGCTCGCTGAAATGGAACGAGCCGAATGCCTCCGGGTTGACCTTGAATGTGTCATAGTGCCAATGGTCGAGGACTCCCATAGGTTTAGAGTTGGAATAAAGGATAAGTTTTCCCGCCTCACTTTTCACTTCGGCTGTGCCGTACATTTCGTTTTCATAGGTCCCACAGTAGCCGCCAACTTCTAAACTGGGTTTGGTATTCCGAACGCGGCTTTCCTCAGCCTTCTTTCTCGCTTCCTCGGCCTTGGCTTCACCTTCCTTGGCCTGCGCCAGGAGGACTTGGCTCCAATCCTTCACCGGTTCTCCGAGGAAGGCATCGACGATCCGGTAGAAAAGGGCGGCGTCCAGCCGGTTTCGGTCACTATTCGTGAGCACGACGATGCCAAGGTTTTCCTCGGGGAGAAACCCCTGATGAGACAACATCCCGTCAATGCCCCCGTTATGCCAGATGATGAGGCGGCCTCGGTAGTCCTCCAGGACCCAACCGAGGCCATAGGCGACAAAATGATTAGATGGGAATTCCTTCTTTCGCTCGGGACTGACGGGCATGACAATGTGGGGATCATGGGTTACCTGGAGAATGGCCGGGTCCAGAATCTGTTTTTCTCCGTATTTCCCATTCCCAAGCTGGAAACGATGCCACTGGGCCATTTCCATGACGCTGGAATTGATCGAGCCGGCAGGGGCAATGTTATCGATATTCCGATAGGGAATCGTAACGACTTTTCCGTTTTTCTTCGTATGGGGCGCGGCCACATTATCGACAGCCTGCAGATCCTTTGTGCTCGTATTGCTCCGGTTCATTCCCAGCGGCTTGAAGATGCGTTCCTTTATGAAATCGTCCCAGCTCACCCCTGCGACCGGCGGGATAATCTGCCCGGCCGCCAAGAGCATAATGTTCTGGTAGCCGTATTGTGAACGGAAGCTGGAATTCGGCTTCAAGAAACGGATTCGCCGCAGAATCTCTTCGCGGCTGAAATCCTGCCCGTACCAGAGGGCATCTCCCCGGCGGCCGAGGCCGCTCCGATGGGAGAGCAGGTCTCTGACCGTGATCTCCCGCGTCACGTACGGATCAAATAACTGAAATCCTTTGAGATGGTCTGTCACCGGATCGTCCCAGGAGAGCTTCTTGTCCTGGACCAGGAGAGCCAAAGCGGTCGCCGTGAATGCTTTGGTGTTTGATCCGATGGCAAAAAGTGTATTCTCGTCGACCGGATCATTCTTTCCGACTTCTTTAAGCCCATACCCTTTGGCCAGCACCACTTTATCGTCTTTCACGATGGCGACAGCCAATCCGGGCAATTCCCAATCTTTCATCGCTTTCAGTATATAGGCGTCGATGCCTTTGAGCGGGTCTTTCGCAGGAACCGGGAGGCCGGTACTTGACTGAAGCGTCGCAACCAGCAAGAAGAGCAGAAGCGTTTGAAATACAGATCTTCTCATTTCACCTCCTACAATGAATGCCCCAATAATACCGTGATTCTCACGGAAAAAAAATAGCTTACTTCTGAAATAAACAGCAACGATATTGTGTCCCTAAAATTCTCAGCGGAGGGATATCTCCTCGTAGCATGCGTTGTAGTAGATGGCGTTCTCGACCGGCGTGTTGGGCGGGATATGATTCCCGACGGCCATGAAAAATCCCGGATAATTCTTGCCGATGTCCAGGCAGCGCTTGACTTCGCGGCGGATGCCGTCCTTGGTTCCGTAGAGAAGAACCCGAGTGTCGGCGTTGCCGACGAAGACATGCGTGCGGCCGTACTTGGCGGCAAAGGCGGCCATATCGGTCAGGGGCTCGAAGAAGAATCCGTGCGGCCCGCAGGCGACGATGTCGTCTAGGAATATCGTGTAATCTCCGTCCGAAGTGAAGAGGATCTTTTTCCCGCTTTCCCGGAGCGGAGCAAAGAGCTTCTTGTAGTTGGGAAAGACGAACCGCCGGTACCAGTCAGGATGGAGGAACGGTCCCGAGGTCCAGACGATGTCGTCGTGGACCATGACCACCGGCACCTCGGCTTCGGCCAGGGCATCGAAATGCTGACCGACCCATTCGCAATATCGATCGGCGATCCCGCCGAAACGGACGGGGTCGGTGCCGGCCGCCAGGAGGAGCATTTCCCAGCCGAAGATATATATCAAACCCGAGAGGCAGGTGATGTAAATCCCGGTCATGTTAACGCCGTCGGGATGTTCCTGGCAGACGCGACGATAATCCTCCTCGAACAGGCGGCGGAGTACTTTTTTATCCTGCCGGCCGTATTCAGCAAATGGATCGAAGTTCAGGGCTTCTTCAGGTGTGGCGAACGGGCATTGTATCCTGGTGTCGAAGTCGGTCCCTCCCGATTCGTAAACGGCATGTCCCATGGACGTGCGCCGGCCCGGCATATGTTCCTTGTCGATAAGGGTTCGCCAGAAGAGGTCGAGGTTCCAGGCCTTATAGAACGCGCCCCGCGCCCGCCGCTTCTCTTCTTCGTTGCTCTGAAAATTCACCGAGATTCCGGTCACGGCCGTGATCAGGTCCCAGTGCGACTCGACAGAATATTCGGTGCGGGGAACGCGGGCCGGCATCTCCAGGTTGAGCGCCGCCCATCCGTCCTCAAAAGACATCTAGCCTCCCTTGTTATGGGGAAATGATATCGTGTCCCCGATAGCCTTATTTCGGAAATTGATATGGTGTCCCCAAAAGCCGGACTTCCTGGAGGCACATGGCATAGCGGCTGCCCGGGGGGTCGGATCTGAGGCTCGTCCCCAGCCATCCGTTGGTAAAGTTGGCCGCATAGCAGAGCCAGAGCGTCCGGCCCTCACCGCCGATGAACTTCGAGGGGAAGTTGACGAAATAAGCCTGCTCGCCGAAGTCTTTGAGGTACGCCACCAGCCTCCAGGGCCCGGTGATTTCGCCCGCCTCCAGGATGTAGGTATTGAATTTCCAGACCGTGTTCGTCCCGTCCGTGACGCACATCAGGTATCGCTTGAGCGGCGCGTTGTAGGTGATGGTGACACAACCCATGTTGTTGTCCCACTCGAGGAGGGGCTTTATCCGGGCAAAGTCCTTTGTCCAGACGGCCTTCCCTTTTTCATCGTGACCGCTGAAGAACTCGTACTGCGTCACATCGTTGATCGTCTCGGGCGAAGGTTTGACGCGACACAGGTAGACATGGTCGCTCGTGATCCAGCTCAGGTTGGCCACGCGGTCTTCCATGTCCGGCTCGACGGCCCCATGGCCGACAAGATAAGCACTCCCGTCCGGAGAATGCTCCATGTTCCTTCCGAAATCCACAAAGTGAGGGGCTCCGATCTTCACTGGGCCGCCCAGCTTATTCGGCTCCGGGAAAAGAGCCTTCCCGGGAGCGCAGTTGAGAGGCGGGTTGGTCCAGGTCTTCCCGAAGTCCTTGGATACATAGAAGCCCGGGCAGGGGCCGAGGATTGGCCAGTTGAGCCCGTAGCCCGCGTTCTTGAGCGCGTAAGTGCCGTAGTACCAGATTCCGTTGTAGGCCAGGGTTCCGCAGGGGTAGCGGCCTTCATAGGGTTCGGGCGAGCCCGGCCACGTTCCGATTGGCGTGATCTTCAGGCTTAGTGGGTCGTCTCCCTCGATGACGGCCTGGCCGGTGGCCGCTTCCTTTCCGCCCGAAGAGACGCTGATGGGACCGACGGTCCCGTCCGTGAACGGCGAATATAGCTTCCCGTCAGACGCCCAGGATGGGTACCAGGTATCGGCGCCCGTATATTCAGCATGACGCCCGGTGAATGCGATACCTGTAAGTTCAGTCGACGGGCCAAATGGGCAGTCCGGCGGCGGGGCCGAAGGCCAGACGAAAGCCGAATCGGTGATCTTCATGACAAAAGCATGCTCGCAGGGTTTCGTCGCCGGCAACTCGACCTCCAGCCCGCGTGCGGTCTGCTTCCAGTCGAGCTTGCCGTCGTGGCCGAGCAGGCTGACGCTACCGACGATAGCCGCTCCCTTGGCCAAAGATTTGACCATGAGCTTCCTGTTTTCCGGCCAGGCCAGGGCGATGGCATAAAGAGTGCCGTCCTTGTTTGTGAAGCGGAAGTCGTCCCCGGTAAATTCCGCCCGCTTAGTATCGGTGAACATTCCCTCTGCTACCTGTGTCGACCCCTCACCGAACACCCTCCACGGCCTCGTCCCGTAGATCGCCTCGCCGTTGACCTCGAGCCAGCGGCCGACCTCGAGCAGGATCCTCTCCTCTTCTTCCGGGATGGTTCCGTCGGGCCGCGGTCCGATGTTCAGCAGCAGGCAGCCATTCTTGCTGACGATGTCGACGAGGTCATCCACGATAGAGTCTGCGGTCTTATAATCCTGCGGCTGCACGTAACCCCAGGAGTTCTTGGAAATCGCCGTGTCGGTCTGCCAGAACAGCGGCCGGATGGTCGCCAACTGGCCACGTTCGAGGTCTAGGACGGCCGCCCTGGGGGGAAAGGCTTCGTACTTGTAGTTGATGGCGGCGCCACTCCCCCACTCCGCGCCGCGGTTGTAATAAAAGGCGGTGAATTTTTGTAGGTAGGGCTGGAAGGCCGGTTGCTCGATCCACCAGTCGAACCAAAGAAGCTCTGGCCGGTACTTATCGACGATCTCCGCGGTCCGGGCCAGCCAGTCGTCCAAGAACGCCTTGTCGGGCGGCTCGTTCTGCTTCTCCGCCAGTTCCCGGCTGCGCGCCGGGCCGTAAAAACCGATATTCCTGTGATCCTCCACGTCCGAGTCAAAGAGCATCCCCTGGTCGAAGAACCACCAGTGCTCGGCGCGATGAGTGGAGGCGCCAAAATGCAGCCCCTCCGACCGTACGGCCGCGGCCAGCTCGCCGACGACGTCGAGCTTTGGCCCCATCTTGGCCGCGGACCAATCGGTGAAGCTGCAGTCGTACATCGGGAACCCGTCGTGGTGCTCGGCCACGGGCACGACGTAGCGGGCGCCGGCTTTCCTGAACAACTCGGCCCAGTGTTTGGCATCGAACTTGTCGGCGGT
>Ga0315277_10000649_pt1 | contig 54468 bp, 41 predicted proteins | sample YL17G05_15_MG_FD_203695 | JGI IMG/M metagenome (GOLD analysis project Ga0315277, IMG submission 203695) | Sediment microbial communities from Yellowstone Lake, YNP, Wyoming, USA - YL17G05_15 | ecosystem: Environmental > Aquatic > Freshwater > Lake > Sediment | place: USA: Wyoming | collected... | reverse complement strand
CGCATCTCGACCGGACCGCTCGAAGGGACGAACACCAAGATCCGGGTCCTGCAACGCAAAGCCTACGGCTTTCGAGACACCGAATTCTTCAAGCTCAAGATCTACGCTCTGCACGAAACCCGCTATGAACTCGTAGGGTGAGCCGTCATGAAAAGTACGCTAAAACCGGATGAGCCAGAGATAGTCGGTCTTTCCAAGAATCGTGCAGTGTACGCTCCTCGCCAGACACGCTCAATCTGAGTTGCTTTCAGAAACAGATGACCCACGATCCCCCACTGCTATTGCCTCATCTTCCGTATGGGTTTCAAAGCTGACAACGTGAAATCGCTCGTGTCATGCCCGGACGACTTCGTGCACCCTACGCGTGATTTTGACTTTGAGATTGTCTCGCGCCGGTCGCGAGGACATGGCCGGAGAGGGTGTGAATGCGGTGCAAGAGGGGCTTATGGCGGGCATTTGGCGCAGATCGAGCGGAAGAGGGTAGTGCTCAGGTAGCGGTCGCCGCGGTCGGGCAGGATCGTGACAACAATACCGGAGCGCATCTGGCGTGCTACGTGCAGTGCCCCGGCTACGGCCGCCCCGCTCGACATGCCGACGAACAGGCCCTCCCGGGCCGCAAGAAGCCGGGTGGTCTCGAATGCCTCCTCGTCACAGATTGTGAGCTTGTCGTCCAGCAAATCCGGTTCATAGATGCCCGGGACCACGGATTCGGTCATGTTCTTGAGCCCCTGGATGGTGTGGCCCTCCGGTGGCTCAATGCCAACAACCCTGACCTGCGGCTTCTGCTCCTTGAGAAAGTTCCTTACGCCCATGAGGGTCCCCGCCGTCCCCATGCCCGCCACGAAGACGTCGATCCGCCCGTCCGTCTGCGAGAAGATCTCGGGCCCCGTGGTCTCGTAGTGAGCCAGGACATTGTTCGGATTCTCGAACTGGTTGGGCATATAGTAGGCAGTCGGCTCAGCCTTCAGGAGTTGATGAGCCTTGCGAATGGCGCCGTCCGTGCCCTCTTTCGCCGGCGTCAGAACCACCTCGGCGCCGAGGGCCCGCAGAGTGTGCTGCCGCTCCATGCTGACACATTCCGGCATGCAGAGTTTGACTTTGTATCCCCTGGCGGCGCCGATCATAGCCATGGCAATGCCGGTATTGCCGGAGGTTGCCTCCAGGATCGTTTTGCCCGGGACCAATTCTCCCGCCTCCTCGGCCTTCTTGATCATATAATAGGCGGGTCGGTCCTTGATGGAGCCGCCGGGGTTGGCGCCTTCCAACTTGCCGAAGACGTGTACGCTGGGACTCTTCGAGTTGAGATTGGTCAACTCCACCAGCGGCGTGTTGCCAATCGCTGCCGTAATGCTCATATCTGTTTGCGTCGGAAGACAAAGTGTCATCGTAGTGGTCCCCTCTAATATACCGGATTATGGCTATCTGCCATGCTCCTGCCTTCCCATCCCTCTGCCAGCCTCAAAGCAATGAACCTCCTAGCGCGGAGCGAAGCCCAAGCCGGGCCAAAGAACCGAGTTGCCCTCGACAGCATTCTCTGATAAGGAGAGAGATAAGGGAGACGCTCCCTTGGCAGATGTGTCCATACCCCGCTGACAGAAAGATCAACGCGGCAACGAGGCATTACAGGGCGGACTACCCTGTTCGGTGTCTGCTTGCTGCCAATGCTCGTCTGGCGATGCATAGGCGGGACGTTCAGGGGGGCCCCATCCGACCTGTCTGAGATTGGTGTCCCATCCATTTGCCTTGCTAACGACCGGTGAATCGCGCGCAACACACTCATCGACCAAACGGGTGAACAGACCTGCTCTATGGTTGGCAGACTCGAGAGAGCGATTGATCAGGACTGCTATCTCGAACTCAACTCGCTCTTTGTCCAAAGCGGCGTTGAGTGGAAAGCTCATGGTGACAATATGGGTGAACTCGGGTGGCGCGTCTGGCCTGCGCCAGATAGAGGTCTCTGTACCGCCGCTGGTCTTTGTAACGTGCAATGAAACCCAGGCCAAGCCCAGTTGCTCGGCTGCCTGGCAAATCGTCCGCCACCATTCATCCGAACCGTTCACCTGGCGGATACATAATTGCAGTTGCTCAAACGTCCGCGTCTCTTCACGGCCTTCCCGCGAGGAGACGAGCTTCTCCCTCAACCGGACGAGTGTCTCGCTCAGACGTACAGCTCCCACGGCACGAAACAGAAGCGTGATCAGAAGCAGGACACAGCCAAAGATCACCAGTGATCCGAGATCTTCTCTGAGGAGCATGAATAGGCCGGAACCAGCGGCCAGCAAGGTCACCAGATGAATCATGAGCACGGCCTGACGCTGATGCAGCCCCAGATCCAGCAATCGATGGTGGAAATGGCTGCGGTCCGGGGCAAAGAGCGAGCGACCTTCCAGGAAGCGACGCAACATGGCAAACATCGTGTCGAAGATGGGGACCGATAGAGCGAGTGCCGGCAGTGTGAGACCCACGATCGTAACGGATTTGGCGACGCACATCACGCTTGAGGCTGCAATGGTGAATCCCAAAAACAGGCTGCCGCAATCTCCCATGAATACTTTGGCAGGATTGAAATTGAAGAACAGGAATCCGGACAGGCTCCCCGCCAGCGCGAGCATAAGGACGGACAGGACGGGATCATTCCCGGAGACGGCAAAGGCTGCGATTGTGCCGCAGGTCAAGGCTGAGATTCCGGCGGCCAAGCCATCCAGGCCGTCGCTCAGATTGACCGCATTCGTGATGCCTACGACCCAAAACAGCGTCAGGAAACAGCCCCAGTCACCCAGATGCAACACAACGTGATTGGTGATCCCGATACTGCTGATTCGCACACCGGCAAAACACAGCGCCGCCGCCGCCATCAATTCCGCCAGGAGCTTGAATCTGGCGGGGAGGCCCCTCAGGTCGTCCGTCAGCCCGATCAGAAAGATGAACGTCGCCGAGCAGAGCAACACAGTCAACTGTTTTTGCACGGTTCGAAACGCTTCGCCTACCGCATTATCCAGGAACAAGACGGTCCCGATGAGGGTCATCGCCGACAGGAAGATCGCTACTCCTCCGATCCTGGGGATTGGCCGCTTGTGCACGGCACGTGGGCCCGGCCGATCAAGGACACCCATGTGACGAGCCAGCCAGATCACAGGAGGCGTGAGCAGAATCGCGAGAAGAGCCGAGCCAAGATATACACAGATAAGTGTGTCCATGATGATTGAGTATCAGCGTCCTTTCACATAGCGGAGTGCACAGCCCCCGGCTGCGCGAGAGCGACCCCACGGTTCGGCACCATGTCCTCGTATGGATGGCTGGCCTGCAGAGCCAGACTGGCCATTGTCCCAAAACTGTTGTGTTCGCACAGCCATTTCAGCTTGGGCCACGTACTATGCAGATTGTTATAGCACTTGAACTGTCGCCACAGCCCGAGAGGCAGACGTGGATGGTCCGGGTCGATCTCCCTGGGATGGACATAGACAATCAGTGGCCTTCTTTCCTTCTGCAAACGTCTGGTCCCCCAGCGAATGACCGGCAAGGGCGACAGCCTCAGGTACCCTCCCCCGAAGAAACAGACCCGATGGCCCAGAATGCTCACTGTGGAAACGGGAATCTCGACCAGGGGCCCATTGGAGGTCCGGATCATGTGCGGCCCGGGGCAGCCGCCATAATAACCGCCATGACCGTGGTAAGCGGGGAAGACGCTCGCGTCATACCGGTACCCTGATTCTGACACCACATCGAAAAACCATGTGTTGTCGTTCTTCACACTGAATCCGGGAGACCGGAAACCGACAACCTCCTTCCCCGTGATATCCTCAAGGATCCCCTTCGCCCGCACGATGTCTTCTCGAAAGATCGTCCGATTTGTCGGCCGCGCCATGATGTGAGCGTAGCCGTGCGACCCTATCTCATGTCCCGCCTCCTGGCACTTCCGCACGACGTGCGGCATTCGCTCCGCCATCCAACCCAGACAGAAAAACGTCGCCCGAGCGTGAGTATCCTGGAACAATTGAAGAAGCCGGTCAATATTGCGCTCTGCACAGAGAGGCAACCCGGCCCACTCGTCGATCTTGGGAGCCTTGTCGCTTTCCAGGATGTGGAACCAGTCCTCGAGTTCGCAGGTCAATGCGTCTGGTCCCTGTCGCCAATCTGTTGCCTCCATGTTCCACAGCATGGTGAACGCCCTCCCTGAACACAGGTCATATTGCCCAAACGTGCGTCGAGGCGTTTGCCACGTTGCACGTCACGTGCTTGGAGATGTCTGGTCACGGCAAGGCCGGACTGATCGCCGGACCGATTACACGGCTTGCCCACAATGGCAGTTTCTTCCACATCTCCACTTTTCTGCGATATCGCGCGTCGTCCGGACTGGCCAGCCGCAGTTGTTGCCCCGGCGGGGTCCAGTACTGCCAGTGCAGATCGATGGGGCTCGCTCCCCACCGTTCCTTGAAGGTGTGCTGACTGCTTCCTACGGTGCTTCGCCCGAAATCAAACCACTTCATGCCCTGTCCGCAGTAGTACTCGATGGCCCCCCAGTTCAAAATGTAGTTCGGTCCCATCCCATCGTAGTCTCTGAGCGCGGCCCCCCACGAGCATTGCACCCAGCCCTTGAACGTGTAGGCGAACAACACCGCTGTCGTCGTGCCATTCAGCTTGGCCAAGAAGATGCGGGCCAGATCGGGGAACGTCTCCATGATGCTGCTGAACAGCTTGCGTGGGTAACAGGGGGTGCCCAGCTCATGCATGCGCACCGTCCACACCTGATAGAACTCATCCAGTAATTCCTGCCCGCCGGAAGTGACAACGAGTCCCTCACGCTGTGCCTTGGACACCCTGTTACGGGTCTTGTGTCGCAGCCCCTTCCAGACTTCCTGTGGATCCGGCGCCAACGCGAGGCACATCGAGATCTTGTCCGTACGCATGTGCAGCTCGTACGGCAATGGCTCAACATTCCTGAATTCGACGGATTCGCACCGGCACTGCGCGGCAATCTCCACAGCGCGGCGGTACAGCGCCTCCAGGGCAGCCGGCTGGGTGACCAGCGGACCCCCATAGTCGCTAAAGGGCTGAGAGACCAATCGGTTGCCGAACAGTCTGCTGCGGACCTGAACCACGGGAAGGACGCCGCAGATCTGCTCCTTCTCGCGAGCGACGAGATAATAGCCGCTGTGGCCGAACGCTCTTTCCACCATGGTCGTCCATTCGGGCACATGACACAATTTCGCCTGCGGAGCCTGTTGCACGAACGCTGTACACTCCGGACTTAGAGCATCCAGAACTGACACATCCATAATCACACCTCGTATTCGCCCGGCGACCTGAAGCCGGGAACCGGGTTCGTGGGATTCTCCTTCGCCACCTTTCTGAGCGAAACGTCGCGTCAGAAGTGAAGGCACGATTTGTCACAGACGCCGCACTCAACACCCTCACACGTAGCCGCCTCCAGCAGAACGGCGTATGTCATCCGCTGCCGCTTGGCGTTGTCTCGAACAGGGTCTTCTCCACCGCCTTATATACCTGGGAGCATTTGCCACGGTATCGGCGTGTGCAGGTCATGCACCTGAGGCGTCCGCGTCGCTTTTTGATGACTCACGTTGCACATCGCCGTTCGCCAGGCGGTACCACGCTAGGGGTTGGTAAGACGTTTACCTGATGCTAAAGACACTGTCACTCGCGTCGGCCAGTGTATCTTCGGCCGTACTCTTGATCCGGATGGAATAGTCATCGCCCGTTTTCAGCGTCAGGCTGGCCTCCCATTTGTAGGCCCCCGTGCTGGGAACCGTGTCAATGGTCTCCAGCAATGAGCCCCCTTTGTGCAGCTCGATCACAACATTTTCGGCCAGGTTGTCATCCCACCGGATGAAATACTCGATGCCCCGCCGCCACTGCTCACCGCCGTTGGGCACCGTGACCTGTATCATTGGCGGGACGGTCGTGAAAGAAGCTTGCGACCATTCGCTCGGGCCCGCGTCGTTCGTGGTCCTGACGCGCCAGTAATAGGTGGTTTGTGCCTTTACCGTCTCCACCATGTAAGGCGTCTTCGTTATCTCCGGTTCGTCCACTACCCGCGTAGTGAACTCGGGATCCGTCGCCGCCTGAAGGTGATAGCTGTTGACAAAGCCCCTGGGGGTCCAGTCCAAAGCTATGGGCAGGGCCTCGTTGACCGTCCCTTCGGGCTCAGGAGCGATCAAGATGGGCGCCAGCGCGATATGCTCCAGGTCGGGCTTGCCGATGATAAACTCGCCGAATGCGGTCATGTCGGCCCCCAACTGATTTGTCTTGGGATCGTAGGAGGTCGTCAGCGGAGTGAAGGGCCCGGGTCCTTCCGGATCGCGATGATAGACGGTCAAGGAGTTGGGATCTTTCAAACCGAAGCTTTTCGCGTCGAAGAAGATGCGGCCATCGATCGTTTCGATCCCCGAGGCGCCGGACTCAACGCGGACGGGCAATACGATCGGGACCCGGCCGGCAAAGGTCGGATAGAGGGGAGCCAGGGGAGTGCGTACAACGCCCATGACATTATAGCCAGTGCCTTCATATTCGTTGATCCGGATGACGACACCCGTATCGACCTGGCCCTGCTTGAATTTCTGGTCCCCAACGCCGACGTATTGTTTGATGACACTGATGCCTGTGATGTCTTGGGGCAGGGGGAACCGGAACGCACGGTAGCTCTCTACGTTGGGATCGTCAAAGAACAGTTCGAAGACCTTGCGCCCATCCGGCGTGACTTCCGTGCAGACGGGGCCGGGATTGGGGCCGTCGCCGCCCCAGCCGATGAGCGTATTCCCGTTGGACAGACGCTGAGCATTGCCGCCACGCCACCCGTAGACGGCTGGATCCGGGATATATGTCCACACGTGCTCGGCGATCTTGTTCTGCTCATCCAGCTTATACTCATGCACCTGCGAAGATCGTTCTCCGTCAGGGCTCCCACCATCGTAGATGAGGACATTGCCGTTAGCCAGGCGATGGAAGGCATGCCCGCCGAAATGACCCACCGCCTCCTTGGAGTCCACACCGGCAAACGTGAATTCATTCTCCGCGCCGCCCAGATGCCACATGATTTCGCCCGTCTGGCGATTGATCTTCTTGACCCATTCCGGCGTGGCAATGAAAATGTGGCCGTCGACGTCTATGTTGATGGTGTTCAGATGAAACTCGCTGATGATGGGCCCGGTACTGCCCTGATCCCACGGATAGTCATCAAGGTCGTAGTGATCCCAGGTGTGCCACTGGAACACGACGTTTCGATCGGCATCCAGCTCCTGGACAACGCCGCCGGAAACCAGGGCACTGGGATATCCTCCCGGGACCTTGGTGCTCAGGTCCACCTGGGTCAGATAATAGCCGAACAACAGAGCGTGCCCGTTGGGCAGCCACTGGAAATCATGGGATTCAGCGATGTACCCGTTGGCCATCTGGAAGCGGTCGATCTCCGCAAAGTCCTTATCCATCACCATGTGGACGGCGTCGCCGCCACCGGCATAGGAATGGTGCTCCAGGAGTTGCGCATACGTGGGTAAACCGTTGGGCTGCAATTTGAAATCGTACGCATAATCATCCGGCAGCTCCTTGTACCAGACGGGCGTACCATCATTGCGGAGAACCATGAGGTAGAAGCCGACCCCCTCGACCTCGCTCGCCACGGCGACATAGACATACCCTGCGCCGACGGCCTTGCTGTCGTAGAGGTGCGCCGTAATCGCCGGGAAATTGGCCGGAAGCTTGGGACCGGGGCCCTGGGCGTGAGCCGCGATCGAAACCCACAGAACAACACCTGCAATGAGAATCAGCCGTTTCATGATCGCCCCTTTCTCACCAGATGGGATGCTGCACAGACCATGCATGCGGCGATGACAGATGCTTTCAATAGGGGACATCCCGTCGCCCCTTGAGGCAGCCGGGATGCCCCCACAGCGTCCTTGCCGCTGACTATCTGCCACTACTTGACGGCTCCTTCCGGAAGCCACGAGGCGGGAACACGGTAGGCGCGATAAACCGAGTTATTGCCGAACTTCGCGTCGATCCGCCCTTTGTAGGGCGAAATATATTCCCACACGATATCTCCTTCTCTCGTGACCTCAAAGATGCGTCCGCTGTTTGCCTCACAGATCATGGTATTGCCGTTCTCCAGCCGTTGCGCTCCGCTCATGAGGGCGCTGAAGAACTTCCGCTCGAAGCCTTTGATGTCTCCGTCCCCATCGAGGTCTGCCGTGGGGTGTTGCTGCCGGTATTCCCAGACTATGTCCAGCGTGATAGGATCGAACTCGATCACCCGGGAGAAGTCGCCGTGCTTGTTCCACGACGCGCCCCGGACCAGACCGGGTACAACGGCTCCGAACCCGGCATAGGAGCCGTTATCGAAGGTGAGGATGTTCCCTGCACCAGGCAGACCCTTGGGAATCACATGGGCGTGGTGCTGACCGATGATCTGTCCCAGTTTGTGCTCCGGGTAGTCCGCCGAGTAATTTGGCCCGACGCGCCACACGATATCGCCCGAGACCCACAGGCCTTGGGGATGGTCGTGCCGGGCAACGATGCCGATCAGGTCCATGGAACGGAAGTCAAAGATGATGTTGTCCGGATGGAAGCGCAGATCGGCCTGATCGTACCATTTGTTCGGGCCGACCCAGGACATACAATTGGCGTGCGTCCAGTCGCTCTTGCCGGCGTTTGTGCTTCCCCCGGCACGGAATCTCTTTATGGCGTCTTTGCCCGCCTCATCGAATCCCATCTGCTCGAAGTGTTTCCATGCGTTCCACTCCCAAACGAGCTTTCCATCTCGGTCGAACTCCCAGAATACGTCATCACTCAACGGGAAATCGCTGATATGCTTGGTCAAATTCGGATCGGGGCTGATTTTGCCCAGGACCAACGTCCTTCCCCCATTGAGCAGCGGCTCCATTCCCGGGGCGTAGTACCCGACGGGATTGCCCTCTCGCTGGAAGTCGTGGTGATAGCTGCAAACCAATTGCCAGATTACGTTTCCGTCCCAATCCATGAGTGTCACAGCGCTCTTATTGTCGGGGGTTCGTGCGCTGCCGACAGCATAACCGCCGGGGAGCAGCTTCTTAGGATCGCCGGTGAGGGGCCACTCTTTGACCAGGTTCCCCTCCATATCTACGAGAATCGCACTGCACAAAGGACCGTCCGCTACCTCTTGGTGCCCCGACATGGAACTCAGTAGGGTATAGCCATTCCAGCAGCGCGCCGGGTCATAGACCGTCACGCCCGTGTCGCCTTCGGGATTGTTGTTGTTGGGCTTCTTCAGGGCCGGTATGACAGTCTCCACGATGAAATCGTGGTAGGCGTTGGCGGTATTAGGGTCCAGGAATTCCGCAATGGGATTGCCGCTCCAGAAGTCTTGGGAGTAGGTCGGCAACGACAGAGAAAATGTCATGAGCAATACAGTTAACATACACTCAGCCGTTTTCATAGTGATTCCTCGCTTTCTCGATTATTCAGAGGATGACAGCCGTTTCCGTCCCTTGACAGTCGGCTCGTTGTGATACGGGCATCCCATCGCCACTGGGGGGCAGCCAGGATGCCCGTATCTCCTCGTTGTCGATTTTGCGACACTACTTTCCGCCCCCTTCAGGAAGCCACGAGGCGGGGACCCGGTAGGCACGGTAGATGGCGACGCCCATGAATGCCTTGGCGTCGTACCAGGTGGGTACGTACTCCCAGACGACCTCGCCGGAACTGGTGACCTCGAAGACGCGCCCCACGTCGGACTCGGTGATGAGGGTGTTGCCATTCGGGAGGCGCTGCATCCCCGACATGAGGTTGCTGAAGAAGAGCTTTTCATCGCCGAGGATCTTGCCGTCCCCGTCGAGGTCCTTGGATAGCCTCGGCTGCCTGTACTCCCACACGACTTGCTTCGCCACCGGGTCGATTTCGAGGACGCGGCTGAACAGCCGGAACTTGTTCGGCCAGGCGCCGAGAGCTTTGCCGTTGGCATCTCTCAGGCCGTGGATGAGCGCGCCGTAGCCCGCGGCTCCGCCGTTGTCGAAGATCAACATGTTGCCCTCGCCGGGCAGCCCCCTGGGGATCATGTGGGCCTGGTGTTGGCCGATGATCTGCCCCACCTTGTAGTCGTCGCTGGCCGTCGAATAGTCCGGACCGAGCTTCCAGATGATGTCGCCTGAGACCCATTTGCCTTCCGGATGGTCGTGCCGGGCGATGATGATCGTGATGTTCAGAGAACGGAAGTCCGCGATGATGTTGTCGGGGTGGAAGCGAAGGTCGCCCTGGTCGTACCACTTGTTGGGCCCGCACCAGGCGACGTCGTTGCCGTGCGACCAGTCCTCGGGCAGCATGTCCGCCATGAAGTCAGGACCCTCGTAGTTGCGCCCCATGTCGAGGCCTGCCCTGGCCCACTCATCCAGGCCGAGCTGGTCGAAGTGCTTCCAGCACTCCCACCGGAACAGCTCCGTCCCGTCCCAGGCCAGCTCCCGGATCCTGTCGTCCTTGATGAACTTGCGGGAAATGTGCTTCGTCTCGTCGGGATTTGGCCTGGTGCTCTCAAGGACCAGGATCTTGGCGGCGTCTGTCTTGGGCTCCAGCCCGGGGGCGTAGTAGCCGCACGGGCTGCCCTCCCGCTCATGATCGTGGTGCATGTTCGTTTCCCACTGCTTCACGATCTTGCCGTCCCAGTCCAGTTGCGTCACCTTCCCGCCTCCCGGCATCATGGCGTTCGGGTCGACGGAACTGCCGGCGACGTATCCACCCGGCAACGCCTTCGCGGCGGACAAGTATCCGTTCCCGGGGAACGTCCACTCGTTGACGATGTTGCCCTCCATGTCGATCAGGACGTTGTTGCCGTTCTTCGCCGTGCCCGTGGTCGTGAAGCAGTTGAGCAGCGTGTAGCCGCTCCAGACCTTGTCCGGCTTGTAGATCCGGAGGCCGCGATGGTTGGGGTCGACCATGTCACCCGTGGGAAACCCGGTGGGCGTGGGCGCCAGATCAATCATCCCTGCCTTCATGATGGCATCGTGGATGGCCTCCATTTTCTCATAGGACATGCCCGAATCCGCGATGTCGACGCCGTGCCAGAACGCTTGCGCGTAAGCCGACGCGGACATAAGGAGGACTGTGATTATCAGTGCGACTGGTACTGAACTCGTCCCTGTAATTCTGCTTTTCATAACGTCTCCTTTCGTAATAAACATCCAATGTTGGGTATACTCGAACACTAGTTCATCGTTGTGGTGAGTCGTGCGCACTTCTCGATGAATCGGATTGCCTTGCCCGCCTGGCGTTCAGTGACCCACGGAGCGGTAAGAAGATGAATTTCGGTCGATATGAGGCGCTCGGCGTTCGGACACTGGTCCGGCCGGTAGTCGTACCTGCGTGCCGTGTCTGCATGTGTGTGAGCAGGACACCGATCGAACCAGGTGCCGATAGGAAGTCCTTTCGTTGCGGCCCGTCTCAACACTTCTCCCTTGTTCTGCGCGAGTACGGGAACCATCAACAGGACGGGGTCATCATCCCTCGCTGTGAACGAACTCACGTCCACGCCAAGGGAGGCCAATCGGTCCAGGTAGAACCGCGTGAGTCGATGACGATGGCGGCAGTTCTCATGCCAAAGACGCAGTTGTTTCATCCCCAGAACAGCGTGGACATTGGTGGCTCGTGACAGGTAGTTCGGAGGCATGACGCCGCCGTATTCATCCGCCGCTATGGTGCCGCGAATCAGCCCTGCTCGTTGCGCCCACCGAAAGAGGCTCGCGATGACAGCTCGATTCGATGGTCGCACCGCCACAGAATAGAGCAGTGATTGCAGTGCAACGGAGCGCGAGCATCTGCGATCGTTCTCATAAGGAAACGCGGCACGAACTCGCTCGACGGCCGTGTGCAGCCGGGCATCGGAAAAAGCCGCAAACCCTCCCTGAGCCGTCGAGAAGGGCTTGCTGAAATGGGTGCTGAAATAGGCGACGCTGCCCAGGGCCGCAGTGGGGCCGCCCTGCGACCCGTTCTTCACCAACTGACACCTGTCCTCGATGAGAAGTACCCTGTTCGCGTTGGCGAACTCGATCCAGTCTTCGATGGGCTGAGCTATGCCATACGTGTGTTGGCAGATGATCGCCTTTGTGCGCTCCGTCACCACGTTGGCCACATCCCGGAGAGAAGAATTGTAGCGACCCGGCTCTACATCCGTGTAGACGCACTTTGCCCCTGCGAACTTCACCGCCATGGGTACGGTCTCACACGTATAGGCGGGCAGAATGACCTCGCTGTCGCCGTTTACGTCAAGTGCTTTCAGGATGGCCCACAGTGCCACTCTGCCTCGTGGAAAGGCAAGCGCCAACGTGCCGTTTCCAAGAATTGTGCGAGCGAACGCCTGCTCATACACGGGCACCAGGTCAGTCCCTGAAGCGCGTGCCGGCTGCAGAAGCATCCTCAAGGTTGTCAGCAGAGAACTCACCTGGTCGACCTCACCCGCGACCGACGGAAAGCCATGACGCTTAGGCAATGCCGGCGACCTGGCCGCTCCAGGAATGCGACACACGACCTGCCCCTCCGATCACTCATGATCGCGCACTCTCTCAAGCCAGGCTTCCTTCCAGAAGAAGAAGCAGGATCTGTCGCAACCGTAAATGCCATCACATATACCACCCTCAAGAAGGACGGTATTCTTCAATTTCCTGATCTCGCCGGTGCTTTCCAGCACAATCTTGTGTACCCGTCTACGGACTGTGAATTCTCTCCCGCAACACTTCTCCATCGTTGTCATCCAGGCAAGCCCCTCGTAACGTTCGCACCGATCGAGCATCGCCCTGATTTCTTCTCTGGACCGAACCCGAACCCATTCCCCGGGCTGAAGCTCCGGAACTTCCACGTGGCCCGGCGTGCTCGTACGGGATTCACTGGGAGATTTGGCCCCTGATGCCAGGAACCTGCGGATCCTCAACCTCGCCATCCCCAACGCCTCATGTACGCCACTGTTCCTGAGGTGCCACACGAACTTGTACACGCGCGTCGGACATGAGAGCGAAGCGGATGAACACATAAGACTATCAGACTGACCGTGACATTTCGCCTCAATACGTGACATTCAAACACCTCTTCTGTAATAGACGTGCTGTCCGGCCTCCACGACCGCGGGCCGGCTCCACTGATCGTTCCTATCCAACACGCGATTGAACCTCACGTGTCCCGGCGTAAACGCAGTCCGAAGGGCCCGGCGTTGCAGAATATCCCCAGATTCACGTTCCCTGCGGCCATGCACTGTCCATAGACGATCCATCCAGCCGGCCGTGTCCTCCCCTCCAGCGGTAGCAATGCCGCTCTTCGCTCACGCGCTTTGTGCAAGCTCAGACTTTCTCATCTCCTCCCAACAAGAGCAGATCAGGTCTCTGGTCTGCTCGATATGGCTCCTGGAAGATGCCCCGAATACGATCGATTGGATGCCTGGGAGACTGCACACGTACTCCACCGCCTCCCTCGGGCGTATCGCTCCCGACGCAAACACTGACATCGCCATGGGCCTGAATCGCCCGTCGGCCAGACGCCTTTCGTACGCATGCCTGCTTGGATTCATCGCAAATCCGGCCTTGTTGATAGACGAACACACGATTGGATTCTCAATGCCGCAATCCAATAGAAAATCCACCAGATCAGGCATGTTCATCGTGTTGAATGCCGGATCGACTCCATACGTCTTGCTGATGTGATTGGCGTACTCTACGAACACTTCTTTCACATGAAACCCGAGAAGCATGTCCGTCACGGTATTCTGCAAAAAGACGGCCTGGACATTAAGCCCCTGGAACATCCGCATATCCGCGTCGACAAGCAGTTTCATGACCTCGATCATATCCTTGTTGATCACACTCATGCCGCCGCGGATGATCGTATGGATGGCCTTGCCGGCACCTTGGCCGGAGAACACAAATTCATTGATTGCCCCCAGGATCCCCTTCTCGTTCACGGCATTCGCATATTTGTATGCGTACGGAATCGAGGGGCACAGCTTCAGATCGGAGTACTTGTCAGGACGCGCCCGAAAGCGGTCGCACAGTCCGACGACACGCTCGTGCGTGCTGAACATGAAGGTGTGAATGCCACAGGCGCGGGCGGCATCAATCACATCAAGGATCGCATCGTCATCCTTGAAACGCTCTGCCTGAGACTGGGCCTTTTCCTCCGACATGTGATTGATGCCGAAGAACTGGTTATCGCCGAACACGATTCTGTCCATTTCAGTGCCCTCTGCTCTCGCCGTCTGTTCGAATTTTCTCGAGCATTGTGTCTGTTGTGAACCCGTCTTCAAACGAGGATATCCGGCACGGCTTGCCTTCAACGATGCAGTCTATGAAGTAATCGAGCTGCCGCGTGAACTCAAAGCCGCGCACAAAGAACCGTACCGGTGTCGCAAAAACCGTGTAGGATCGTTGATTCCAGCCCTGGGTGAATCCATCCAGATTCGGGGCGTACGAAAAGAACACTTTGTAGGAGTGCAGATCGGCGATGATCTTGCCCATTCTTCCCAGCGCTTCGAATTGACACGAGGGCTTGCGGTAGGAGGGATCGCTCCAGTTCGCCAGCAGATTCCCTCTCATGCCGCCCTTGTACACGAAGGTGGTGCTCACGGTGTCTTCCACACCGTCAGAATGAATGCTCCCGAAGACCGTTCCGACGACCTCATCCGGCGGGCCGAAGAAGTAGTTGACAAGATCCACGCCGTGTGAGGCAAAATCATAAAGACACCCTCCTCCCTCCTTCTTCTTCGATCGCCAGCTCTTCTTGGACCCGTGGAGGACCGTCGGACCATTCATTTCCGTCCTGAACGTCAGAACTTGACCAACCGCACCCGAATCGAGAAGCTGCTTGACTCTCGTGAATACGTCGCCGAAACGATTGACGTAGCCGACCTGATGAACGAGCACCTTCCCCTGCAGGAGTTGAAGAAGGCGTCTGCCCTGCTCAGGATGGAGAGTTAACGGTTTCTCCACAAACACATGGGCGTTGTTGGCAATAGCGCACTCGGCTACATCAGCGTGCATCGCCGTCGGCGTTGCCACCACAACGAAATCGAGACCCATGGTCCTGAACATCCTCTCGCAATCCGTAAATGTCTCAATCCCCATATACTGAGCCGCGTTCTTGAGCACAAAGCTCGACGAATCGCATACGGCGACGAAATCAACATTTGGATGAGTGTTCAATATGGAGAAATGGGTCAGACCCATCCGACCGAAACCGACAATCCCGCCTCTAAGCATAACCGTTTCCTCGACACTGGGCTTCAACACATGGCACTTCAGCTCGGGGGAGTCAGCAGCCCCCCACACTAGGGAAGGAACGGGTTGTCCGTCCACATCAGCCTCGTTTTGTAGGTCTTCCAATTCGTCCAACGACCCGTGAAATAGATGTGCCCACGCGAATCTTGGGCCCTTGGCTCCAGTTGGACAAACACCGTATTGCCGCCATACATATCCGGATTGGTGGAACTGATCGAGAGCAGTTCCTGAACGTCAACAGCGCCATCAGGCAACTCCTTGATTCCAAAGACTCTGCCCCTATAGTCTCGCTGTGCCCCTTCTGCGGACTGTCCCAAGATCAGTATCGGATCGCCCCGGTCATCGTGTACCCACAAGTGATACCAAAGCGAGCCATTGCGCAGTTCTGCCACCTTTTCCTTGTAGTCGTATTGGGGATCGTCTATGGCTCTTACGGTGTTCGTCCGATCCAAGGTACGTGTCTCGGTTTCCTTGTAGATACGGCCGACTGGTACGGGAAAATGCACGTCCGTTTCGCTCGCTGTAACGAGGTAGTTAACGCCTGTTCGTGTCGTTCCCGACGTCAATTCAGGGGTCATGCAGGGCCAGAGTCCTGCTTCGTCGAATCGGGATCGGGGTATCCTCCAGCAACATTGCTCATTGAACGCGTCCATGCACCAGTATGCATAACGTTCTGTAAACCATATCGATAGAGAGCGCCATGCCTGGCTTCCCATACCCACGAGCTTGAAGCTCTCACCGTTATCATCCGAATAGAGCAGTCGTGAATGCTCGTTGCCGTCTCCAGTATTGACCCAGACATGCCCAGTATAAGGATCGACAGCCACGACATGAATGTGCCGGGCGGCGTCCGGAATAGTCGGATCGCTCCCCCATTCGGCCAGTGATGCGAAGTCAAGGATCGTCTTCCAGACCTCCTCTCCGGTGGCAAGAAAGATACCCCTGCATACCCGATGCCGATCGTTGGGGTCACAGGAGTATTCGCCTGCATAAACGTACCCAGTTTGTGACCCAGGGTCCCAATAATAGGCAAGACTGTGAAGCAGACCCTTCAGGTTCATCGTGGAACTGGGAGTCCAATGGACAAGATCGTACGATCTGAAGATTGTTTTAGCACATTGGACAAAGTAGCCAAACGGTGTTATCAGCATCTTGGGAAGGTCCGGCTTCTCGGGAAGCGCGGAAAGAAACTGAGAGGTTTCGAACCCGTCGGAGGTAACGTACAGGTCCTGTCCTTTGATATAGAATAGACTATCTCCTTCCATCCCCAGGATGTATGAGGCATAGGGATTTGCGGTCACCTTGAGTTCAGAGAGGTTGGCAACCCAATTGACTATGGTGACCCGGCACGAATCCACGCGATCACCATCCGCCGAACTGGCGGTGATGATCGCCCGAGCGGCCTCTCCTAGCGCGTCCCGTGTGGCGAGCAGCCCTCCGGCTGGATCGACTCGCACGAGCGGATTGTCAGAACTCCACACGATCCTCTCTCCCGGAGGCGTCACGGTCAGTTGGTACCGCGTTCCCACAGTCAGGGAAACATGCCTCTGGTCGATGACGAACCGCTGTCTATCTTCCATGGTGTTGGCGGACCGCGGCGTTGGCTTTGTACAGAAGTACCATTCGCTGGCCCCATCGGGATATCGGCCGTACGAGTAGTCAGGAGGAACCCTGAGCTCTTCGAGTACATCTATCTCATTCTCCGGCGTTGCGTACGTGAGAAAAACGCCTTGGCTGTCCATAAGGTTGAACGAAGTGTGCAGTTCTCCATTCGGGTCGCTGCGATCTTTGCCTGAGGTCCATACCTGTAGAAACTCGCGCGGCCCAATAACCATGTCCGGAAAGGCCCACTTTTGCGGGGTGTCCCGACTATCCGACAAATAGTAATTCTCCAGATGAATCGGAAGATTAGACGGGTTGTAGAGTTCGATCCAACCCTGTTTAAGCCGTTCTTCGTCCAGGAACCGCCGTTCAGACAGCGAATCGTTTCTTGGAAGAACCTCGTTGATGACAGGATGCACGTTCCCGGTATACGTCGCGTAGATCGAATACACGGCATTCGCCCGCGAACCGCCTCCAAATCTGCCTGGCATGCCCGCGTTCCAGCCTTCCTCCGACTCGATACACCCTGCCGCTACCGTCTGGCATCGAATCCCAGGATTCTTCTCGAAGATCCATGCGAGCCAGATCAGTGTCCCTCCGGGGACCGACAAAGGATCCGTCAAGGCTATGGTCTGCCAGCCTTTATTCGCATTGACTGGAGTCGGTGGGGTAACCCCGATACGCACATCCGGCGCCGTGTCACCCAGATAGACACCCAGGAGCATCGTACCGCTGCCGCCTTCGTGACAGATAGAAATGCTCTCAATGATTCCATCCACGGGCATGATGAATGGCTCCGCGCAACGCTTATCGTGAATGATTGTCTCCGGATAGACATCCAGATTCCCGATCATGGGCTGCTGCGCCTGACAGGTTGCCACTAAGACAAGAAGAAGCCATACTCGCTTCATGACTGTAGTCCTCCATCGAACATGCATTGGAAATGGTCGTTTACAGGAAGCCTGATTCAGCCTCAACATCACGTTCTAAGCAGCCGACAATGAGCTGTTCGCACCGGCCTGCCTTTCTCCGCTTCCGTTCAAGAGGTTTCGTATGATCAGTTCGTGGGCGGCCTGACCTTTTTTCAGAAGCTCGCTGCTCGGGGGCTTGTTCCGCACGTCTCTGACAAGGTTGTCAACCGCGGCGGCGGTCAGGTTACTCTCGTGGATCATTCGTCCCTGAGCGATGAGATACCTGTCCACGTCAAGCAACTCGTCCTGGTAGACTGAAACGGTCGGTATGCCCAGGACAGCGGCCTCCCGAGTCATCGTGCCGCCCGCGCCAATGAACAGCATGCACCTTGTCACGAGGTCCTCCAGGCTCAATGCCCGGTCAGGAATAAGAACCCCTGCGAACTTGTCCTGCCGATAGTGGATCGCCTGTTGTTCTCCCCGAGGCAGCACGACCGTTTTGTACCTGCCCTTGAGACCGATGATCAGGTCGTCCATGAAGTTCGTGGCGCCCCGATAGTATTGAGCGGCCCACGGCTCGGGCCGAATGAAGATCTCTGTCGCCCGTGACCGCTGGCCGTTCAATCTGTCCGCGAGAAAGCTCTGAAGCCGCCAGAGGTATATCCCCTCCTTGACACCGGGGTACTGCACCACTTTGTCCGGCGAACCCCACTGCCGCTTCACCTTGTCCAGGGACATGAACTCGGGCACCATGATCGTCGTGGCCCACGGAAAGGCTATCCGATTCCCTGCCGCGTGCTCGTTGTCATTCAGGTAGATGCTCCTGACGCCGAGGAGCCGGGCGACGACCGGCGAATTGAAACAACTGTGTGAAATAGCCACGTCGATATCACATCTTCTCAGGAATCGGTAGAGTTGCGAGACGCGAAGCGAAAAGCCCAGCAGCTTCTTCACCTTGTTCGCGCCATAATGTCGCCCAATCACATGGTACTCGAATCCATGCAGTTTGAGCAAATCAATCGTGTTGGCAAAAGGCCTGGTCGTGAGGAGCACTCGATGCTGTATCTGAAGGTCTTTGATCATGGCAGCGAAGAAATTCACGTGTGGAGAGTTCCCCAAATCGATCCAGATCCGCATGAGAATGACTCCTGTGTCAGTTACGCGATGCCATCTTGCGTCCTGTTGTACAGATAGGATGTGAGGGCGTGAAAGGCCCACGCCTGGGACCATCGCATATAGGGGATCTTGTTCGTATAGAAACGCCCCTGGCGAAAATAGAAATACCCTTTTGAGCTCCACATGTGCCGGAGCATCCAATGGAGAACTCGCTCAGACAACTCCGTCTGTCCGGCGAGCGGATCGGACAGAACGACGACTGCCTGACAGAGACTGTGGATGTCGATGGGGAAGACCTTGTTGTCATAGTACTTGGCAGCCCCATCAGGCAAGAAGAAATGGTCCACGTAATACCGAAGTCCGAGATCGTGCTGATATTGACAATGCGACCCGTATCCTTCGCGAATGAAGTACTGAAGGGCTTGCAGATTGAAGCCCGTGTGGAAAGAATCCACGTAGCGCCCGGGGTTCATTTGTGCATAGTGCCAAGCGCCGTCGCTGCGCTGATCGTGAAGTCCATATTTCAAGCTCGCCAGTGCCAGCGTCTCCAACATACTGTCTCCACAGATCCGGTAGAGCCTGATCAGCAGCGATGCTCCCAGGAAGTTGGCATTGTGCACGTAGTTTTCATCGTCCAATGGGGTGTAACTGAAGCAAAGTCTGTCTTCCTCTTCGTGACGTATCAGATCATGACACAGGAAGTCCTTGATCCCTACCGCCATGTCGAGAGCCCGGTCCACATGACCGAGGAGGTAGGTATCAAGAAGGGCATGGCCAATGAACGCGGAATTCACGATCGTCGGCGTATACCTGGGTGTCCACATCGTCCTGTTCTGCCAATCGAAGTTGTAACCCCAGCAATTGCCCGACCAGCCTTCACTCCGGAGCCGTTCAAGGAGATCGAGCAGGTACTCGATCCTTTCCCGATACTCCGGCTTTTCCTCGGCACAGTACAGCCGGGCGTAACCCCAGAGAAAGAGCCCTATGCTCTTGGGGTTGTGTCCTTTTCTCACGTCCAAAATCGTCCTCAGATTGAGAGGACACCGTCTCAGGAACTGAGTGCACGCGATTCTCAGCCACTTGCTTCGCGAACTCAGCGTCCTCAGGAAGGGACTGTTGAGAGCATCATAAGGATCGCACCCGGCATAATCAGCCGTCTCCACATAGGCGCGGAGTCTGTCGGTGCGTGCTTTGACCATCCTCAAATCCAGACTCTCACAAGGTTCGGCGATAATATCTGCCATCAGGAGAACCTCCTGTCAGCAAGGAGACTTGCACTCAGGCACTGGTTCGGCCACTGCCGGAGCGCTTACACGGGCTGCTGGAACCGACGCCGCATCCGTCTCCTCAGATCGATCGTGTGAGGCAGTTCTTTCAGGGAAAACACCGGAGCGGAGGAAGACGACATTCTGAGTTCTTAGCGACTCTTCTACCGCGAAACAGGCCTGCATGACCACAAGACTTTCGGTGGGGTTCAGGATTGGCCCTCCTCCTGCTTTGAGCCTGTCCAGGAACTGCCTGATCATATGCGATTGGCCTTTGTCCTGATGGATCGTCTTTCTTCGGTGCGACCCGCCGTCATGAAAAACCTCGTGTTCGCGGAAATCACGAATCACGCCGGTGAGACCTGCCGAATACACCTCGATGTACTCCTTCGGCACCCTGCTCGACCCGTTGGCGAAGTAGCATATGGTCCCGATTGAACCATTCTCAAATGCCAAGTTGATCGAGAGCGTATCATTGAAGCCATCAGGCTCACGAAGGGAGACGGCATGCGCCGACACAACCAGGGAGTTGGACAGCCACATGAGAAGATCAATGAAATGGCATACTTCGCCAACAATGCGACCGCCGCCGGTTTCCTTGTCCTGGATCCAAGTACCCTTGGGGATGGAACCGGAATTGATGCGGTACATCATCGAGCAGGGCCCGGAAGCCAGATGCTTCTTCAGTTCAATCGCGTGGGGAGAAAAGCGACGATTGAAGCCCACGAGCAAATGCTGATCCGGCCGGCTATCATACAGTTGTTGAATCTCCTCCAATTCGCTTGGGCGAAGACAGAGCGGTTTTTCCACGAAGCAATGCTTACCCGCCGCCAGACATTGCTTCACGTACTCCGCATGCGTATCATGACGAGTGGCAATGAATACCGTATTGATCTCATCGTCATCCAAGATGTACGATAGATCGGACGTACAGAATTCAAAGCCGAAACGCTCTGCCACTCGTTTGGAGGTTGTCCCTGTGTCGGTAAGCACAGCCCTGCGGACGATATCGTGGTCACCTCGGGGCAAATAGGGCAGGAGATTGCTTTGGGCATAGCTGCCCGCACCGATGAAAGCGATATTGACTTTGCCACACGGACGAGAATGTCCTACTGCAATTTTCCTCTGCGTGAGCGCCTTGGCCACGTTGTATTTCAATACAACTCCCAGGAATGGTTCGGAGCGATTGATGATCATGTCGTAGGCCTTTGGCGCATCTTCCAGGGAAAACTCATGAGTGCTCAGATAATCGATGTCAATGCGCCCGGAGCCGGCCAGTTCCTGAAACGCCTGCATGTTTCGGTTCTCCGTCCAACGCACGTAGGCAGAGGGATACTCATTGCCGGCTTCCTCGTAGTCGCGGTCATACCGCCCGGGGCCGCAGGAACATGACATCCTGAGTTCGAGTTCTTTCCTGTACCAATGAGGGTCCCTTTCAAAGCCCGTTGGAACAGCCCCCACAACAACAACTCGCCCCTTTTTCCGGATGATTTCGCCCGCAAAGTTGATTGGATCGAGGCTCGAGGTCGCAGCCGCGATGATCACGGCGTCAACACCGAATCCGTTGCTCTCTCGTTCTATTTGGAACCGGAGGCCGGGGGTTCGCCGAACCCACGCCATATCACAGCAGTGTTCCCTGGCGGTTTCGACGGCCTTCTCGTCAACATCGATTCCGAGCACTTTGACGCCACTTGCCCGGAGCATCAGGCAGGTCAACTGCCCCAGCAGCCCCAGGCCGATCACGGCGCAACGCTCGCCAAGGCGTAGATCAGACTGACGAATGCCCTGAAGGGCAATCGCTCCCAGCGTGCCGTAACAAGCTCGTTTGAGGTTCGCATCAGGCGCCAGCCTGACACAAAGATTCTGGGGGACACAGACGATCTCCGCATGATTGGCATATCCAAGACCGGCACAGGCAACGCGATCTCCTCTTTGGAATCCCGCGACGGCAGTCCCCACCTCAATGACTTCACCTGCACAACTGTACCCCAAGGGCGAATACGCGTCCAGCTTCTTCATTACGGCACGATATGTCTGAACGGGCCCCTGTTTCTTCAGCGCCTCGACCACTTGTTTGACCTGCTGAGGCCGCGCCATGGCTTTGCCAATAAGACTCTTCCGAGCCGCTCTGACGGTTGAACTTTCCGTGCCCGGACTGATCAACGAATAGTGGTTTCGAACCAGAATCTTCCCCGATCCAACCTGCGGCCAGGGAACCTCATGTACCCCTATTTCTCCGGACTTCAGTTGCTGGCTGAGCTGTTCCATGCGCATTGCTCCTCACTGCGTGTTAGCGCGCACGAAGATTTGGGTCACGCATCTTCTGCACCAGGAAGATGTGCTTGCCGCGGTGTGTTTTTGGAATCCTGTCCACGTATTCCGTGGATATCTGCACTGTGGGGGAGACGGAATTGGAAAGCTTGGCAATCATTTCCACCTCGTCTTTCAACTGGAACCCGGCACCTTTGACAATCCGCATCAGCAGCTTTCCGGCCGTATCCTGTTCCACTTGCATTTCCCTGATTCTCGCGTACTGCGGGAGGCGCTGAGCAGCAATGAACGATGCGAGGGTCACCGGGTTTCCGTCGCTGAGATATATGATGTCCTGGGCTCTGCCCTCAATGCGTTCCAGCACCGGCCAGTTCCAGGCCGAGGTTTCCTGTGTGTCCGATGGCAATACGCCGAGGTCTCCCGTATCGTACCGCAGGAACGGCATGACATGGTTGTCGAAGCCCGTTCCGACGATCCTCCCGACCTTGCCCGCCTGAGTGATCGGATTGTCGTGATCGTCGAGGAGTTCCAGGTACCCGTAGAACGGAAAGAAATGGTACTTCGCTGAGCTGGGGAGGTACCCGCCGTGAAGCACACACTCCGACTGGCCGTACCACGTCACCACAGGAACTCCGAAGAACTCAGCAAACAGTGTTTCATCCGCCTCCAGAAGCACTTCCGAACTAAGGAGTATGGCGCGAAGCCCCGTCATAGGCCCCAGGGCGTCCGGGTCCTTGAGCAATTGGCAAAAGATTTTCAGAGAGGATGGATAGGCGTGCACAAATTCAGGGTTGAAACGACGGACGGCCGCCGCCACCAGGTGAGCATTGGAGTCCTTGAGCTCGAAACACGATACCGCCAGGCGATTGTCAAGGCTCTGGAGGTCGAAGAGTCGATTGTCCCTGAGGGGCTTGCCGCGAATCGCCAGGATACGATTTCGCGGACGATACCCATGCAGCCCCCAGAACCAGTGAAAATGCGCCTTCTCCTTCGGCCGTGACATATTCTTGTGCACATAGAATGTCATCGGGTTCCCACAACTGCCGCCGGTCAGGCATGCCAGGGCTTGCCCTTCTAATCCCTCGGCGGTAAAAGCTCTGATGTCCCCCATGTAGTCATTTCTTGAGACGATAGGGAACTGCTTCAAATCGGCATAGTCACGAATCGGCGTGCCGCCCTTGTAGAAAGGGACGTGCCGAACCGCAGATTCAACGGTTTGCTGAAGAAGGCACAACTGCAGCCCCTTCGATCGCCAAGCATCCCCGGCGTTGAGAAACTCGGCGATTCGCCTCCTGTAAACCGAATAGAAATTCCCATAGCGAATACGCTGCGGTAGCGCCGTGAGAATCCGTCCCGCGCCGTTGCGGATCGGCAGTGGCAACTTCTCATAAAGCGCGCGACGGGAATACAGTGAGTCTTCCATGGCTATCTCTCCTGACACACGGCTGGACACCGCGTCTGGCGGCCCATTCAGTCCGTGCGCGTCGACACATGACACCCGCCCGTGGGGGCATGTTCTTCGTGGATATTCAGCAGCTTTCCCGAGCCGGCCTTCGACGTATCCGTCGCCAGCAACGAGTGGTAAAGTCCCTGCAGTTCGCTGTATACGTGCTCCGGAGAGTATCTGGTCGATACCCTCTCCCGGCATGCAATGCCCATCGCCCTTCTCTCCACTGCGTTGTCGACAAGTCGCTTCAACGCAAGGGCGATGCCATCGATGTCCCCTGGTCGAACGAAGAGACCGTGGACGCCGTCATCCACGATATCCGGGATCCCGCCCACGGGACAGGCGACGACCGGTAAGGCAAAAGCCATTGCCTCCAGGACGCCCATAGGTACACCCTCAACATAGCTTGGCAGACAGTAGATGTCAGCGTGCGTGTAAGCCTCCTGCAACGCAGGTGATGCCAACCATCCCGGCAAGAGCACCTTGTCCTCTACCCCACATTTGCAGGCCAATTCCCTGCACGCGTCGATCTTGCCTTTTCCCGCGATGACAAGCCTGAGCATCTTCTCCGGGCACTTCCGGACAACCAGGGCAAAAGCCTGGATTAGATCAAATACACCTTTGGGTTTTTCAATCCAGCCCGTGAAGAGTATTTCCACGCCGGACTTGCGATTGACGTCCAGCTCCCGGGGGACAAATCTGCACGGATTCGGGATGATCACCGTGGGCACCTTGCGCAGGTGGCCTGCAAGCTCAGCACGTTTCGACGGGGACAAACACACAACGCAATCTGCCTGAGACAACAGGTGCGTATTCAGCCACAGTCGCCAACGGCCCATCGAATTCAAGAAGTCAGCGAACCCTCCACCGTGGATGTGAATCACCAGCTTCCGTCTTTGGAGCTTTGTAAGAATCACCAACGGCACTTTGCGCCGCCAACTATTCCTCGAAGCCGTGTGGATGTGGACGATGTCAGCACGCATGATTTCCAGAGGCGCCCGGGTGTAGGCCCTCACAGCCGCGAACAGCTTTCGCAACGGGCTGCCGTCTTCGACGGTCGCCAACTGGCGTACAGAAAATCGGCCATTTGTCGGACACAGTGTATATGTCCGGATCACGGAAGCAATCCCCCCCCGCGCACGCTCATGCGGACCGATGTGGAGTACTCGTATCATAGCCGTTCGTTTTGCTCGGAGTTCGGGACAAGGAGTCCTTCGTAGTCGTGGATTTGCCGTTGTGACAATCGATACTTGCGGACCCACGCGGACACGCTGGGAACGATGGGCACCCGATCGCGCTCTTCGTGAATCGCAAGAGCTCGGATACAGATGCATTGGGCGCCAAAGGCATACACCGCGTGCGGAAACGCCATGAGACCGGTAAACAGGCTCATCACACCAAACGATATCAGCAGCGTCCCTAATATCGCAAACTCCGTACTCCCAACGGGCAAACCTCTCCCCAGAGAGGCAATGGTATAGAACAAAAGAAGATAGAGCGCCAGACCTACGAGACCGCCGATCAAAAGCATGTCGAACAAATCGCTGTGTGTGTGGCGGTAAATACCCGAGCCGGCGAACATGAGATCATAGATGTTGCCGAATCCCATGCCGAAGCAGAAATCCGTGACACTTGAATCCTGACAAAACCAGTTCCATGCCGTCGCATAGAAAGTCTCCCTCCCGGAACCGATCTCGCCGCGGTCAAAGTCACGCGTCCACCGTGCAACCAATTCTTCACTCCCACGATGTGCGAAATAAATGCTTCCCAGTGCAAAGATAATGCACACAAGAGGCAGGATGGCTTTTGTGCGGGGTCTGGGACGGGCCAGGCCTACCCACCAGATGACCATCCATGATAAGCCGGCCATAAAGGCAACCTGTGCAGACCGGTCAAAAGTGACAAATACAGCCGCAAGCAGTAGGGATGCGCCCATGGCCCACCAATGAGAACCCTCTCGCAGTGCAAGGAATATCGCGCCTGCTACTGCGGGCAACAAGAACCCTGCCATGCCTTTGCCCGATGCGCCCTCTGATCCAGCAGTGGCCGTGACACCAGCGGCTGCATAATGGGCACCTCCAATACCAAAGAAATAACAGATGAGAACCCAGCCGGCGCTGATCAGGGCGCCAAGCAGTATTGACTGCAACAGCCTTCGGGCGGATTCCTGCGACCGTGTCAGGCAGGAGGCATAGTACCAAAGCAATAACCCGAAAATGACCTTGAAGTAAACCATGCGTTCAGTGCCTATCATATCCGCCGGCAGACGGCCCGTTGAAAGGAGTCTCAAATGGAGGAGGCCCAGCGATATGACGTACGCCCAAAGAAGTCGGGAGAACAGGGGAGAGAACTCAACGCCGTTCCGCGACAACTTGGGCAACGTGATGAGAATCAGTGGGAAACACAGTCCCTGAAACCATTGCATAATATTCATGCCGGCCAACGGGTATGGAAAGAAGAAGAACGTGGCTTGTGCGACAAGCGGATTCGCAACGGAAAAGACGCACAGAGCCACGATCGCAGCGTCCGCGACAGACTCGCCTCGTGACCACGTTATGGGCAGCAGCCTCATGGTTGTTCGTCGGAGGTCAACCGAAACTCACGTTCATGACGGCAAATAGCCGCTGAGCAAAATCACGCCCTCTTGTTGCAGAAGGCCAGGTCAGCGTCCTCTGGATGTGGTGTTCGAATTATCAGCATCTTACGGCATTCTGGCTATGAGGAATGAGAAACCCGACCACATCCTTGGTTTGCACTTGTGATTTGCCTCTGGAGGCGAATCAGTCACATTTTCGACCGGCAAACGCTAACCGATGCGCTTCCATTGGAGCATGATGTATTGTGTCCGGAACTGGTTGAGGTGGAATAGGCGCGTCTATTCCCCCGAGAGAGCGCTCATGGCGGCCGATATCTCCTGCCGGGCGGCTGTGGCGCAATCGATCAGACGCCCGGCCCACCAGGTGGTCTCAACACTCCCAGGCTGAAGGTTCGGCGTTGCGAGTGCCGCAACGACCAGCCGGAGCTCCGTGAGCACATCGGCCAACCGAACGTCCTGGGTCGTGAGCGTACTCTGGATGCTTTGCACCCGCCCAATCAGCGCCTCATAATCTGGACAGGCTTCGGCAACATTCGCTTGCCGTAGCGCGCTGCCATAATTCGCCGCCTTGAGCAGGAGGTCAGGGACAACGAAAAGGTGATCCAGCGCGATATCCGAGGGAGTGGCCACGCGGAGTACAACCGTATCCCGGGGAAGCACGGTCAGCCGCACCAGCCAACTCGCCCCATCCTCGTCCATTTCGAGTGGCTGATGCGTGCTGGCATCGCGCATCAGCCAGATGCTTGGCGGAGGCGCGGCGTGTAAACCCAAGGCGTCCGCGTCGATCGTCAACTGCACGAGCTTCGTCTCTTCTGCCTCATTGCGGAGTGTGAAATGAAGGTTCCGGTCGGCAAACCTGCCGAATCGTTCGACCATCGGCCCGAGGGCTGGGCACCGCGCATATGTCAGCGGTTCCCACCCTGCCTTTGCCAGTCGCGTCACCAGAGGGATCCATCGGTTGTATAGGTCCGGCACAGTACTGAGATGGTAGAAGGTGCCGTAGAACATGGCCTGTTTCATCTCACGCTCGATTTGCTCCGAGGGCCAATCCTTCTTGTCTTCCTGCGACGACATGCACACGGTCTTCTGACTGGCTAACGTGCGCTGCAGCGCCAGTTTGGCATTCGTGGGCCACGTCCAGAGCGTTTCGCTTTCCACAACATCCAGGAGTTGGATGTGGAAAATGTCGCTCGGATAGTCAACGGGAGTGTAATTCGACCCAACGAGCTTCCCGCGGCCGTGCATGTCGTCCGCGATTGCCTTGGCGCATTCGAAGCTCGAGAAATCCAACGGAATCACGGGGCGTTTGGTCAGGTGGTCAAACGCGAGTGGGTGGTCCGCCCACTGGAAATGCTCACGGCGGAAGTTGTCCGTTGCAAAGACCACAGGGTTGTCGTACCGCATCCCGTCCAACCTGTACGTATCGACCTCCGACACTTCGCGTTCACACGTCAGCGTGAACCGACTGATGTTGCCGCCGATGCCCGAGATCTCTGGATCGGGATTGCAGAGGTAGTTGTAGCCACCGTACCCAGGCACGTACTCCCAATGCAGCCTGCGTTTGCCGTCGCGGTCATGCAGGGCGCAGTTGAGGATGCTGAGAGCGACTCTGTCCGGCACGTCACGACGCGCCAGCTCTTCCACGTGGGCCCAGGCTTCTTCCGGAGTCGGTTTCTGTTCGGCCTGTTCAGGCGTGATGCCGATGGCCCAACCCCACCAACCGATGAACTCCGTGTATCGCAACAACTTGATCAGTTCGCGGCGGTTGGCGGCAACCGACCCTCGACGGTCGAAGTCGGCGAACGTCGGCGGCACAACACCGGAAGGCTGGATCGTCTGGAAATCCACCATATCGCCGAGGGCGCCTTCACGCGCGACACGCTTGACGAAGAACTGGGGGTGAGACTCATAGTAGCGTTTGGCGGCGGAACGGAGTCCCCACCGGGGATCAATTCGATAGATGAAGAACCGGAACCCTGCCCTGCCGGGAGACTTCTTCGCCGCTCGCGTGAGGCCAAACTCGTAGTTGACGAAGTAGCCGGTCTCGGAGTCGTAGCACAGACGAAACACCCTTGGCAGGTCCATGGGCACGGCCAACGCAAGGGCAATCTCTCCATTTCCCATGGCTGAGAAGGGATACAGGGCAATCGTTCTTCGCTGCGTCAGATCCCGTCCATCCAGTAGCCGTGCCGGCCCATATCGTACATTGTTCTCGATGACCTGCTCATTCTGAATGTCGTTGAACCAGTTCCACCCCGAGGCATCGATGGGGAGCCGAAACGACACGGTCACGGCGCGGTCCTGGCCGGAGGTGTCTTCGATCTCGGCGTCAACGGTGATCCGGTCGGGCCCGCCCTGGTATGTCGCCCTGAGCCGCAAGGAGAGGTCGGTGAGCTCGCATGCCTGTTCCTCACGGTCGACTGTCGGGTGGGCCTGCCCTTCGGCCAATCGTTGCGGAGACACATAGTCGTCCTCCAGGCAGACGATCGAGACGTCATCGAGCCAGGCCGTGCCTGTCGGCTCCCAGACATTGCAGCGCACCCGGACCTTGCGGCAGAAGAATGCCGTAGTGAAGGAGCGGCTCAGTTGAAACCAGTCCTCGTTCTTCCGGCCATGGCTGATGATGATCTGAGGATAGTCGCGATGCAATTCTCCTTGCGCGTCAAACTGTTCAATATAGAAGCTGGGAGCACACCCCTGGGTGCGCAGCCAGAAGGCCACGCGATAGGGCGTGTTGGGCTTGACCGGTACGTCGATGGCCAGCGAGCCCGAGTAGGAACCGTGTACGCTGACACGCATCGAAGCCTTGCCGGTATGGGCAACCTGCCGGTCGAGCTGCCAGTCGTGGTCCACGTCCCAGCCTATGGGATTGCCGGCTTCGATCTGTTCGAAGCCGAGGTTGTCCCCGAGCGGATCGTCTCGCGCCGGAATGCCTTGAACATCGGCGACGAACAGACCGCCGCGTGCGCCGGCCCGCAGCAACTCGCGATCGTCAATGCGACAGCTCACGACCTCGCCGCGGGCCCCCAATCCAAGCGTGAGGCCGTCATGCGTGGCTACCTCCACCGCCGCCGTCCACTCTGCAAATAAGCATACACAGCAGGCGGTCACTAACATTTGAACGGGAAGATGTGTCATGTCAATCCAGGCGATTCTCAATGACCGTCCCAGAACACAGACTCCTTGGTCCCCGAGAATCATCGAGACTAAGGCATGCCGTTTACAGGAATCCATCGGATAATGACCCCCGATCATCTGGCACTCAATACCCCCTCACTCTATGAGAGAATGCTCGCACGTGCTCCACCAGGCCCGTCACCTCGGCGAGATACGATAGGGGGAACAATCTATGGCAGACACTCTGGAGTTGTATAACATTTCTTTTCAACGCGTATACGTCGTCGTGTGCACTATTGTGTCCCGGCATAGTGCTCACTGCGGCTGAATAACCAGCCTCGCTGACCATTCCTTTTGTGTCGGAGTTGAAGTCTCCGCTTGGATAGGCGAACGTAGTTACAGGCCTTCCTGTCTGCTGCTCTATCATATCTTTGGACAGGCGTATCTCCTTTTCAACCTGCCTTCGCGGAATCCTGGTGAGGAAGGGATGCGTGAGGGTGTGTGAACCAAAGGAGATACCACCTTCACTCATCTCTCGCACCTGCCTCCACGATAGCATCAGGGCCTTCTCACCTGTGTAGCGCCCCTTCTCCCACGCTGGAATCTCGCCAGTTCCGATGAAGCCCGTGGCAAGGAAAACCATCGCAGGTATATTGTATTTCTTTAAAATAGGATAGGCGTTTTCGTAATTGTCCTGATAACCGTCATCAAACGTCACGGCGACAGCTTTCGAAGGCAGTGACGTTCCGTTTCGAACGTGTTGAGCCACTCTCTCCAGAGAGATCGGACTATGCGTCTTCGACAGGTACCGCATTTGATGCTCAAAATCTGCGATTTTGGTGGGCCTGAGATATGAGTTGGCCTCATCCTTTACGCAATGGTAGAAAATGATCCGAGCTTTCATCAGCGTGCGCCGTTGAGACTAATCCCTCATCCTGCCTTTTATCCTGGCGGCGATCTTCATGAGACAGGGGCTCTTCTTCAAGATAGGTTTCAAGGTATAATAACACTTGAGAAGATTGGAGCGTGCCGTGTTCTTGAACACGAAGAGCTCATAGTTCGGTCTCGTCGGACTTGTCCATTGAAGCTTGTAGGGTTCCTCACCCACCATGAAATCGAACTCTCTGTATCCCTTCGCAAATGAATCTTTAATCCAATAATGCAGAAGGAGTTTCCCTGGACCCACCTGTGAGAATTCAGGGTCAAATCCAGTGTTCCAGAAGTGGACGATGTTGTCATACACGAAGCCAAGGTAGTATGCGATGACCCTGTCATTGAGCTTGAGAAACACAATGTCAAGCCACTTCCGATCGCCAAACCGCTTCAGGATCAAGGATGCGAATCGCAATCGCTTTTCGTCCGTGTACCAGCTTATCCCGCCTTTCGCTCTCCGGCACTTTACATGAATTGACTTTATGATATCCAGGGTATTCATCACGTCGTCGACTTCGTGAAGGCGAACAAACTCTGCCTTTCCCATCTTGGCCAGACAGTTCAATCGCCGCTGCACGTCGGATCGTATGTTCTTGCCCAAGGCACTATAATAATCCGTCCAACTGCGGTCGATCGATATGTATGGACTCCGTATATTGATCCCTTCGACAAGCGTGAAGGATGTATCCCCCAAGATGTCTCTCAATACCGGCAGATTAGGAGAGTCACCACGCACGTTTCGAAAATGAATGGCATCCCAGTCTTCCTTGCCGTCGATAATGAACTTCAGGAGGACTCGCAGGACCTCTTCTCTTCTCTCGTCGGCGATCAGTAGATCGTGGTAGTCTGTCAGACCATCTCCAACGAAGGTCAGCTTCTTGAGCTTGATTCCTGCTTTGGCAATAGCCGTGGCAACCATCAGCGGGGCAATCCCTGTGATCTTCTTTCCATCTGTCACAGTGATCAAACATAGTTTCTGATGGTCGCCGAAGACCTCCCAGCAAGTGCTCAGCCATTCGTGAGTAAGTTGCGCATTGGCATCGACTGCCTGGGATAGAATGCCATTCCACGCATCGCGGAGATTACCATTCGAGAAGCCATCTGCAAAACGTGCTTCCATGGACCCAAACCCCCTTGTGACGGCCTGGTTTCCCTAAACGCATTCCGCAAAGCTGTCTTTAGCCGGCCGGACATGTGAGTCTAAGGATAGGCTCTTATTGTGAGAACGATCGATTGCTGATTCTTCTCTTAACGGTCTCCCAGATCATCCTGTCCTCATACTCCAAGCCGAGGAAGTAGAGAACGACAAAGTACACGATGGAGAGCGCTGCCATACTGATAATCCAGTACGGCCCGGACGTATTCACCATGGATAGAAACGCAGATAGAAGTACAACTACAAAGGCTGCAACAAACGGTTTGTGGTAATTCGTGTCATAGGGATGTATCCGGAGAAGCTTGTAGACTTCCACAATTCTCGCCACGTTGATCACTGCATAGGACGCACCCGTGGCCATAGCGGCGCCGAGAATGCCGTATCTTGGGATGAGCCAGAGATTCAGTGCGATGTTTAGAGCCACCATGACCAGAGCATTGATCAATTCAATGTCTTGCTTGCCTGACATCCGCAACACGTATCCAACCAACGCTCCGCCGGCGACATAACCAAGCAGATGGACCGCGGCGAGTACGGCCAGGACCGGCCAACCGGAAGTGAACTCCGGGCCAAACATCCCCATGATCTCCTTGGAGAACAGTATGAGCAGGACAAGGATCATCACGTTTAGCGAGACGATCCACCTGGTCACGGTCTTGTACAATCTCTCGAGGTCCCCGAATTGATTCCTGTTGTAGAGGTCAGAAATGATCGGGCAGAAGATATAACTGAAGGAATAGGTGATCAGGCCTGCCTGCTGAGAAATAGTAGCCGCGGCCGAATATATGCCCAGATCCTTGGAGGCCCGGAAGTAGCCCAGCATAAGCCTGTCTGTGTAGCCTAACAGAACGTAAGAAAACCCGGCACACAGGACGGGCAAAGAGAACCGCAGGAGCTTTCTGACCTCATAAGAGGGCTTGAGTTTGGAGACAATATCGGGAAAGATACGCTTGAGAAGATACAATCCGAAGAGGGCCGAGATTGCCGAAGAGATTAAGAAGCCACATACAGCCCCCAGGAGTCTGTATCCCAAAAGAAAGACGATCGATACAATTGCGACATTTGCCAGCGGACGGCAGATATTCGTGACCGCGGTCTGACACTTGACCGCTTGAAAAGCTCCGGCGGCGTGCCCGGCCATCAAAGTGATGACATAGAACGGAAAGGCACATGCGAAGATCCTCAGCACAGTCGCCAGCTTGGGCATATCGAACATCTTGGATAGAGACGGAGAGAATATGAACAGTAATCCACCCACCGCAATACTCGACAACGCTGACATCAGCAGCGCCGAACTTAAGGTTCCTTTGACTCGTCTGATGTCGCCGGCACCTTTGTAGAGAGCCCCGAAACGCACGGTTCCGCTTGGCAGTCCCAACATGGAGACTTCGCCTGCAATAGTGGCCACACCGTATCCCAGTGTGTATAAGCCGTAGTCCCCTGCTCCCAGCACCCTGGCCAGGAGCATCTCGAGAGGAAACCTGAGTCCCTTATCGACAATGTTGCCGGCGAAGGCAATTCCGCCGCCTCTTGCAGCCTTCCTGATCAATTGATCCGAAGTCTCGGTCCTGCGTGTTCGCAGCTCTTGCATATGTCGTTCCGGGAGTAAACCACCCTCATCCGAAGCCGAGGGCTTTGTCAGATAGCGGTCCATGCGCCAGACTCAACCAAAGTCTCCATTTGAGGGCGAGGATCCCGTTGTCATCGTGGGGCAGGAAAGGGCCGTTCCCGAAGGGAAAGTGCGCAACAGCACAGTGATGATCGAAGCCGCAGCCGCTGCCTGGTCCACAGACACCTTCCTGTCATTCTTTGGAACGAAGAGACGAAGAATGTATGCGCTTGATTCCCATACTCCGAAGATTCTTCCCAACAAGAGCCCGGAAGTTGGATCTCCTGCCTACCAGCCAGATATCTCCTATTCTTGTGTAACCGCTCTTGTCTTGCCCTCTCCTGGAACTGTAATTCGTGTGAATGACGTAGCCTAACAACCCCTTCTTGTCTCTCCACCGAGGATCGTTAAGCAGTGCATGGTGACGGACCGATTGGAGGCCACACCCGCGATACTCTGGAAGGGTAAACGCGGCGAAATTGTATACATATTCACGAGGCACGCTCAGCCTGAGGCCCGGAACAAGTTCAGGACATCCATTGGTGTGGGCCCACGTATAGCCGGCCAACTTTTGGTCGACATAGCTCAATAGACAGGTATCACCCTGATTGAAGAAGTCGATTTTGCGTCGTTGGATTTCCCAACACCCTTGCCTTTCCATTTCTTCGAGGTCTTCCAGCGTCGCGATTCTTGTACTCAACCTGTGAGTGTTCCCGGGATCAAGCGGTCTCAGATTCTCGCGATTGAGAACGATGATGTGAAGGCAGTCAAGATACACGAACCTGTTGATGAGCCGAAAGACCGCGTGTTTGAGCATCTTCGCCGCGCCGAACCTTGCGCGAAGCTCATGTAACGCTTGAACTGTGGATTTTCTCAGAGGCATCTCAGCGTGGCGTACCATTTTCGTTGAAGACAACCACGGCTTCACCAGAAGCGATGAGCTCATCGTTCCTGGTGGAGGCGGTAACCTCACACACAAGGCACTTCTCGTCTTCTGAGTCTATTGTTTCCTTGATCCTGCCCCGGCACACGATGTCGTTTCCTGGCAAAGCACTACGGGTTACCTTCCATGCAAGCCTGCGCAGTTCAGCACTGTCACCCACCCAGTTGGTTATCAGCCGGGCGAGGAAGTTCCCGATTAAGGCCCGTTGTACAACAATATCCGGCAATCCCTCACTGATGGCTGCCTCCTTGCTGTAATGAATGTGATGCCTGTTCCATGTGATCGCGCTGAACATGAATACCTGCGTATGATCGGGGCATACGACCAACTCAGGGATCTCCGTCGTCACGGACATGTTCTCCCAACGCGGCTGATCCTGTCCCATTGACCCACCCGATGTCTATACACGTTTTATGTAGGTCGCGGTCTCCTTGGCGACCAACTGATTCGTATGGCTGGAGAACTCCGTTTCGACAACAATGAAGTAGAGTCTCCCAGACCTGCCTTCCTTGGAAACAACGTCTTTCAGTGTCGATTTCGCGGTTATCCTATCCCCCGCTCTTACCCGCTGAAAGATTTCGTAAGAGCTTCCTCCCCCGACCGTTCTTTGAGCTGAAAGAGGGACATCTATCTCTATCGGCGATCCATCCTTTGGCAGTCGATTCGGAGGGACATCCTCGAATGTGAAGATCTGGCAAAACAGCGGCGGTGCGACAATGGTGCCATACCTGGTGCTCTTCGCGTGGTCCTCGTCGAAATGGATGGGATTCGCCTCGCCGATCGCCTGGGCAAAACGTTTGATGTCTCTTCTGGTCACGTCGTACTGTCGCACTTTCTCCACGCCGATCATGGCGATGACATCTTCCGGCAGGCTGGTATCCATGTTTCGCTGCTGTTCGCTCATACCCTGGAATCAGAGATGGTATCCAGACGACTTGAGTGGGTCATATCACTGGGTGCAGGATGAGCCCGCGCTAAAGGCCGTTGTACCGGCGAACATGGTTTCTATTGCCCAGATAGAGGAACTCATCCGTTAAATCCCACTCGCCGGCACGCAACTCCTCCGTGTTGCCCGTTCCCAGGGAGTCACCGATTCTCATGACATTTTCATACTCATCAACGCTGAGTCTTCGTCGGGCGTTCAGGTCCGGCTCGGGATCTATCTTGTCCCTGAATCGCTCAAATCCTGGCGTCGGATACGCGATGTTCAGGGATGCCGCACAGCCGCTCCCGTAGGAGAACATGCTGATCTGTCTGAGGTCCGCGCTCGCGTTGCTCCTCAGCAAATCAATGAGGGACAAGAACAGTGAACCCGTGTATATGTTGCCAACGATGGCGTTCAACGAAAGCCAACGGGCGGTCTTTTCAGCAAAAGACCGTTCGACATCCACAAATCGCTTGCTTTCCTTATCGATCTTTTCCCCGACATCAATCTCAAAGTGACGGTGGTGTGCTTTGGCAGCCATTTTCGCGAAAGGCACATGGTAAATGCAGGCCTGAAGCTGATCCATTTTGTACAGTTCCGGAATTGTCGCCTTATCCAGGGCATCTGCGAGGGCACCTTGAAGCGCGCTTAGATAACACTCAATGGAGTAATGCCCATCGACAAAAGCTTTCGTTGAGTATAACGGCCGCCAGAAATCCATGACATGCTTTGTATAATGACCGCTGATCTCGGAATCAAACTGCAAGAGTTGTGGTGTGTCTGAAATGACCATGGCAACGGCGCCGGCCCCTTGAGTCGGCTCACCGGGATCGCCAATAGGATAGCGGGCAATGTCGGAGGCGATTACCAGCGCCTTGGATCCATTCGCGCGGCCGCAGGATATCCAGTCATTGGCGGAGAAGACAGCCGCCATTGCACCAAAACACGCGTGCTTGGTTTCGTAGGTGTGGCAGTTAGAACGCAGCCTCAGCGCTTCATGCACATACACAGCAACGGGTTTGCTGTGATCCACACCTGACTCAGTCCCTACTACCAGCGTACCGATATCATTGTAGTCGATGTCAAACTTCGCAAGGGCTTTGAGAGCTGCGCTCACGGCCAATGTGACAGTGTCTTCCATCGGCGTTGCCACGGCCATTCTCAGCTGACCCAGGCCTTTCGTGAATTTATCGGGATCTACGTTTCTTGCCTTCGCCAAGTCTGCCAATTCGATGTAGTGTTGAGGACTGTGGAACGCTATGGCTTCAATGCCAACTCTCATGTGCGCCGCCTGTCCTTTCCTGATAGTTCGAGATACAGAGTCAAAGTCCGTTAGAGAGCCGCCTGGGCCGCCTTATCTTCTTCGTTCAACGATCATTGCCATTCCCTGCCCGCCTCCAACGCATAGGGACGCCAGGCCAAGCGAGACGTCCCTCCGCACCATCTCATGCAAGAGCGTCACAAGAATCCTGGTCCCGCTGGCGCCTACAGGATGGCCCAGTGCAATTGCACCGCCCAGCACATTCACCTTATCAAGATCCCACCGCATCTCACGGTTCACCTGTATTGAGCTGGCGGCAAAGGCTTCATTGACTTCCATCAAATCAAGATCGCTGACCGTGCACCCCGCTTTCTCAAGTGCGCCTCGTGAAGCAGCTATCGGGCCCAGCCCCATACACGCGGGACTCAGGCCGACGGAATGTGACGCAATGATTTCAAATGCCCAGTTGGGTCTCATTTCTCTCATTTTATCTTCTGACACGACGATCACCGCACCGGCGCCATCATTGATGCCAGAGGCGTTTCCGGCCGTGACCGTCCCGTCTTTCTTGAACGCAGGTTCCAGTCGTGAGAGCGATTCTACGGTCGTGTTCGCACGCGGGTGTTCGTCCGTGTCAAAGATGATGTCCTCTCCCTTTCTCTGTTTGATCGTCACCGGAACGATCTCGTCTTTAAACCTGCCTTCGCCTATTGCTTTCCCGGCTTTTTGCTGTGAACATGCGGCAAACTCATCCTGTTCCCGCCGAGAAATACCATACTCCGAAGCAATGTTTTCCGCAGTGAGTCCCATATGGCAGTCATAGAAACAATCCCACAGCGCATCGCAGACCATGGAATCGACCATCTCGCCGTGCCCCATACGCTGTCCCCACCTGGCGTGCTTGAGGAGATAGGGGGCGCTTGTCATATGCTCCATACCACCAGCAATGATCACATTTGCCGCCCCGCACGCAATCGCCTGCGCTGCGAGCGCCACAGACTTCAATCCTGACGCGCAGACCTTGTTGACCGTAAAGGCAGGTACGACGTAGGGCACACCGGCGTTGACGGCGGCCTGCCGTGCAGGATTCTGGCCAAGCCCGGCCTGGAGCACATTGCCCATGATTACTTCATCGACTTCCTCCACACCCAGGGAGGAAGTCCCAATCAACTCCTTGATCACAATCGTGCCCAGTTCGACCGAAGAAATCGGAGCAAGACTCCCGTTGAATCGACCCGTTGCTGACCGTCTCGCACTCACTACGTAGGCTGTCATGATACTTTTAGTCCTCTTCACTCTTCTTCTGACAGGCCTCGTTCGTCAGACCACGGTGCAACAGGTGGGACCAACGCCTCAGTTGACTTGGACCGAACAGCGAAGCCGTGCTACTCTGCATTCTGCTCGCCAACCGCCACTTTCCGGATTCTCACCTGACATCCGCAGGCGGTGATTCGGCTTATTCGGCGCAGACTCCGTCCTCGTGGGTGACAGCCCACCCACATGTGAAACCGCATGGCTACCTTGCGACAGGCACGCAGCCAGCCAAGCGATGAGTCCTTCTCCGCCTGGCCCGGCCGGCCCTAATGACCACTGCCCTGCGGGGGCTGAGCAGTGGACAAGCTTTGGAGCAGCCTCTCGGCAGCGCGGATGCCGGGTGACAATTGCAGGCAGACTTTCGCCTCATGAATCGCGTCTGCAATCAAACCCTGCTCGGCGAGCAGCTGCGCCAGCCTGAGGTGCCACTGGACTTGTCCGTAATTCATGGTCAGTGCCTTCCGGTAGCATGCGATGGCCGTTTTCGGATTGGCGCGTCGTCGCTGTACCTCTGCCAGCATTGCATGCCAATAGGCTGACGCGTCGTCCTCGCGGCATTTCTGCTCGAGCAGGTCGAGCAGCTTTCCATCAACCTCTTTGGCGAATTCAGTGTCATCCTCAAGCATGTGAGCGAGCTGTCCCGCCAAACTGGGGTGCTCCCCGGCAATCTCAAGAGCGAGGTCCGGCCGCTGCAGGTCATCGATAAGGAGTCTGGCCACTTCCGAGTAACAACCGGGATCAAGTCTCACGGCCCGTTGCAGCTTGGCAAAAGCCTGCTCCAAGCGCCCTGCCTCTGCATCGAGACTACCCGCCACAAGACACGCGGTCGGATTGCATGGCGCCAGCATGTACCCCGTCTGGATGTGTTCTTCTCCCTCCTCACGGTTCAACACAAGTCGTTCGAGTTGTCCCAGGACAGACCACGTCGCACCAAACGTCGGACAACAGGCGCACGCCTCGTTCAGCTCTGCCACAATTCGAGTGGCGAATTCACGGCCTTCGGGCGACAAGAGGATCTCTGCTGCGTTGGGATCGGCTCCCCGGCTGATGGCACGCCATCGGTATACGGGAAGCCAGTATCGGTAGGTCACGTTGCCCGGCTCAATATCTGCGGCAGCCTGCGCGTGGCTTATGAGGGGAATGTACTCCTCGGGACCGACCTGCCAATCTCTCCTCATCAGATCAGCCTCTACGGCGAGAGCTCGCCTCCAATGCATGGCGCCCCGCCGAGCCGCGTCGGCGTCAAGTAACGCCCATGCCCACACAATGCATACAACGACAAGTCCTACGACGCCATAGCGTCGAACGACCCCGCCATCAAAAACGACCTCTGCGACACCCGCATCATCGTTCGTGGGAATGTGCCGCAAACGAATCAGCAGAGCACAGAAGATGACAGACAGGAACGCGTTGGCGGGTAGATGCTGGCCAAAGTCACTCAGGCTGTGAACCATGATGGCCGTCAATCCGAAGCCTAGACCGTACGCAGCCGAGTGAATTGGGACGTACGGAGTCCAAAGCGTCCGTGCGCAGCAACGCCAGACGATCACTCCGAAAATGATCAGCCCAATGAGGCCGACGATGCCGGTTTCTTCCGCCGTCTGCGCGTATTCGTTCTCGGCATGGGATGCAAGAGCCGCCACAGTGGAGCGGTCAAACATGGGATAGACAACCTCGTGCGTGCCCAGGCCTGTACCGGTAACGGGGAATCTGGTCCAGGCTATGGCGATGTCTTTGACAACCTGCCAGCGACCGCCCTCCGCCTGGCCCAGCTCACCAAGAGTGCCCAAGCGGTCGTAGACAGCGTCAAAGCCAACGTACAAAATGCAGACAAATGCCGCCAAAGCCAGTAAGGCCATGATCCAGCCGGATCCCTTCAGCGATCTCCTGGAGCTGATGATGAGTGTTGTGAACCCACCCGCGATCATCATGCTGATCATTCCCCCGCGGCTCAACGAGACAAAGATGCTTGCGGCACCGATGGCCACGACCAGCAAGAGCCCAATCAAGAATCTTCCTTCACGAGAGCCAAAGTACTCGGCGATGATCGGAGGGGTCACTGGATGTCCGGCAAATCTCTGTTGTATTCTCACGAAGATCAGCGCCAGGGTCGCGCCGATCGAGAGATTCATGAATTGCGCGAAATGGCTGTGATTGACAAATGGGCCGGAGAGCGCTGTGTCGTGAGGCGTTGGGACAAACCAGTAGATCTTGCCGTTTCCGAAGACCGCCTGTAGGATGGTTTCAAGGGCAACGAGGGCGCCGATGACCGTGACGGCAGTCAACAAGCGAGTGATCTGATCCGGTCTGCGTATCGTGTTGAGCACAACCACAAAGATCGCCGCGAGGGCCAGCAACAGTCGCAGATCATGCCTGGTGGCGTACGTATAGAAGCTGATCGTCACGGTCGATGGCAGCCCCTCCGGGCGGTTCAACTCACCGAGCAATTGCAGCTTCTGGACAACCGTCTGCGGCGAAACAAGACGCACGAGAGCGACCGGCAAAGGGATGGTCTGCACAACGGCCACCAGAATGAAGGCCAAGACCGGGAGGTATGCCCAGGTCCACGTCATGCGCGGGTTCCGGGTGAGAGCGATCTTCAGACAAAAGCAGATGGATATGGCGGCCGCCAATGCAACGACGACCTCTTCGCTCCACGCTTCGACCACGCCAAACGCAAGGGGCATGAACGCCAGCAGACCGATCAGAAGCCACTCCATCACGCGGTCAAAGCGCTCTTCGGACTCATCCACGATCCATATTCCTTCGACCCGGGGCATCACCAGACCTCCTGCCTGTCCCGTACAGAGGCAGGGACGAGCCGCTCACCTCTGGCAACTCTGGACGGATTATCAACACACAGAAGATGGGCGAGGTCACGGCCAAAGCCGGCCGTAATCAGTTCAAATGCGGCGGTCAGGCACGGAGGATCGGACCGATGGTCATGCGCATCGGTCGCGACCATGGCCACCCAGCCTGCCTCTATCAACTTCCAGGCAGCCCGCTCTGCACGCGACCCGAAATCACCCATCAGACTCGCAGCAGTAATCTGCAAGGTTACCCCGTAATTCAGCCACCGCCGGAGGACCTGCGGTTGTCCCAGCAGGGGAGCGTTCCGCTCGGGGTGTGCGATCACAAGGTGTATGCCCTGAGACCGGAGTTCAAGCACCAATGACTCAATGTTGATGAAGACGTTACTGGGAAACTCCACAAGAATGTGCCGTTTCATATCCGCAAGTGTCAGAACCTCCTCCCAGGCCAGCAACCGGTCGAGCCTCTCATCCAGCCGTATCTCGGCTCCGGGAAGAACCTTCAGATCAATGCCACGGTCCATGAGCTCTCGATTGAGGAATTGAGCCATCAGGCGAATCTTCTTTGCATTGGTGCGCGTCTCAAACTGACCGAGCTGGTGAGGCGTAGCTACGACGGTGCACACGCGATCATCCACTAATGCCTTGCAGAGCGCAACAGCATCTTCAGCAGATGCGGGGCCATCATCAAGGTACGGGAGACAATGGCAATGCAAGTCCACGAACCTGCTCGCTGTTCTCACGGAAGGACTCTCCGCAAGAACCCGGTGTTCACGACACCCACTGTTGTGTCCTCTCACTATCATTGCCTCCCCACATGCTCACTGATGGACAACTTTCCCAACTCCCGAACCGGTTCCCACCTTTTCTTTCGGCTTGCTTCTCCCGCCATTGCCCGCATTCGAGCCATAGTGTCGGCGATACTCTCCATAGTAATAGCCATATCGGTCGCCAGCCCTGCGAACGTCATTCACCACCACTCCCAACAGGTGCACACCCACACTCTGCAGTGCATTTCGCGCATGCACGGCCGCTCTGCCCGTCGATCTTTCCGCCTTCAGGACAAGCACGCTGATATCGCACAGGGCGCCGATGATCTGAGCATCGGTGACAACCACGACTGGCGGGGTGTCCACCAGGACTCGGTCGTACACCTCTGCAAGCCGCCTCAGGAGGCGGGCAAACTGCTGACCGTTGAGAACCTCGGTGGGGTTGGCGATGGCGTGGCCGCACGCGAGAAGATGCAGGCCCTTTACGCCAGTGGGTTGGATCGCGGCGGCGAGCTTGAGTTTTCCCGCAAACACACTGCTCAGACACCGCTCGGAGTGGTCCACTCCAAAGATGACATGTTGCGTCGGCTTTCTGAAATCCGCATCAAGGATGAGTGTCTTTTGCCCGGCACGCGCCATGGCAATGCCCAGATTGCTGACAACCGTCGATTTGCCATCCCCCGCCGAGGGAGACGTAACCATCATGGTCTTTGCCTTGTTTTTGAGCGCCCCGAAGAATAGGGCTGTCCGTATCGTCCGGAACGCTTCCGCTTCATGGGATTCCGGTTGTCGAAACACCTTCTGACCCCGTTCCTGCATGGGCTCGCGGCGGGACATTGCTGGAATCGTGCCAAGCACGGGCGTGCGGAGCAAGGCGGAGATTTCATCCGTGGAGCGCAGCGTCTGATTCAGCGAGTCTCTCGCCAATGCAACCCCTCCCCCGAGCAGCAGTCCAAGTACCAGGGCCAATGCCATGACTTTTCCCTTTTGGGGCCGAGAGGGCGCCTCTGCCGGCAATGCTGGTTCGAGAATCGCCATCCTCAGTTGGCCGACATCCTCCCCGACGATCTCGCTTATCTTTCGGACGTCTTTTCGTCGATCCTGCCAGTATGCGGTCAGTTCATTGACCTCCAGCCGCAGCCGATCGCACTGCTCGATTTCCGCACTGAGTTTTGCCACCTTCCCCTGCTGTTCATCGTAGAACCGGGCGTATCGGTCCTCGTACTTCTTGGCTTCGACGTATTGCTGCTCCGCGGCAGCGGTCAAGGCTTTGAGAAAACGAGCATCCAGCTCACCGAGTTTGGCCTCGATCCGTTCCGCCTCGGCAACCACGCCGACAACCTTCGGATGATCGGGTGTGAGTTCCCTCAAAGAGGCCTCTTTCTGGAGTTCCAGATCGACCGCCTTGACTTCCAGCGATGCTCTCTCTGAATCCTCGCCCGTGGACGCAGTGATTCCCTGTTTCATGCGCATGTACTGCCGCAATGCGATCGGGTCCCCAGCCAACGCTCGGACACCTTCATGGAATTCTTCGGCCTCCACGGCCTTGATTTGTGCGTCAGCGTAGGCATTCTGAAATGTCATCAGATACTGTTGCATGAGCCTGGTACCCTCATCAGATCCCAGCGACAACGGCGTACTGCTGTTCTTCTGAAACTCCAGCAGTTGATTCCACTTATTGTCGAGTTCCTCTTTGGCGGACGCCATTGCAGTCTGCAGACTCTCGAGGACCTGCGTCGCGTTTCTCTGCTCATGCTCGGACTTGGACGCCAGGTACGCGGCGACCACACCATTCACAATCTGCGCTGCTTCCGTCGGGTACGCGGACTGAAAGGTGATGGAGACCGTCTCATCTTTCTTGCCCACACTGACGCCCATGTTCTTCTTCAGGTAGGCGCCCGGGACGCCCGTTTTCGAAAACGTTCGCAACTGCTGTGGCGTCAATTCCTCCAGGGCAGAAGCAAGAATGGGCCCGGATTTGATGAGTTCCGCCTGTGTATACAGGTACTTGTCCGTTTGAGGTCGGCCCCCCGGCTCGTAGGGATTGCTGATGCGGAGGCCGGCGTAGTCGAGATAGAGTCTTGCCGTGCTCATGTAAAGGGGAGTGACAGTCTGAATGTATATGGCACCTGCCGCAAGCGACACAAGCACACAGATCAGCACGATCCATCGGCTACGCCATAGGATGGGGAGCGGGCCATCTCCCGCAGCCACAGAAGATGGCGCCGTCCCTGTAAAAACGCCGGCCAAGGGCATACCAAGCCTCTGACTCTCCAACGGGTCAGCGATATCGCCCCTCGTGGGATTGACGCCTTCCAACAGCCGTCTTCTGTCTGTCACTTGTTGTTCCACACGCTCTCCGGGTTGAAATACAGACCCAGACTGACGCGGAACACCCTGTCGAAGAAGATGTTCGTACGCGTACGTGGCGTCTGCTCGACGGAGACAACGTCGCCGGGCCGTACCGGTATCGCGAGAGCCTCCGTGAGAACCTGTTTCTTGTGGGGATCAACGAACTGGACCGTGATGCCAGAGATTTCCCCGTCCGGCTTCAAACGATAGATGCTGACGTATCGGGGATCTGCAACCATGTCAAGGCCGCCTGCAAATCCGATCGCCTGCGCGAGGCTGTATCGAGCATCAGCTGGATAAGGGAAGTTGCCTGCATTCCTGACCAGACCCAGGACGGAGATGAACTGCTCGGAGGACGGCTCAATGACAACCGAATCGCCTTCCTCCAATGTCACGTCAGCAAATGGAATATTCAATCCTTTGACGGGCAAAGCCAAAGTCGCAACGGCCGGTTCGTCCACCGACGCAGCGAATCTGGCAGGTACAGCGGCTTCTGTCGGCGCCATCCGGCGGTCGGGAGCGGACGCGTCTAAAGAGGTGACCAGGCGGCCACCATCGCCCGCATCCAAGCCGCAGCCCTGCGTCCATGCATCCACCTGCCCTAACGGAAGAGACCTCAGTACGTGCCCCAATTCGACGAGCTTCTCGTGCATGCTCACGGTCCGGGTCTGTCCTGTTACGGCTGCTGCCTCGTGCAGAAATGCGGATCGTTGAGACTCGCATTCGAGATCGAGCCATCTGCGAATCCGAACGTTACCCCGATCCACAACAGCCATCCAGCCAGTCGTTCTCAAGGGACCTTCCCGTTCGAACACCATACGGCACATGATACGGTCAGCCTGGACTTCGGCCTCCCCCGTGGTCTGCGCCCCACGCAAGGTACGCGCTCGCACCGGGGGCCTGAATTCCCGGCTTTCCGTATTCCAGGAGGGAGCAGATACCGGCGCGGCCGACGGCATCGACGTGCCGGCACGCGCAATTCGGATGAATGCCGTGCCGCGTTGAACGACGCCGCCGGCCTTCATCAGTAGCGACACAAGCGACATCTGATCGGACCGCAGAGCGTAGAGACCCGGCTGCGCCACCGCCCCGGCGACGGAGACCGTCCGCGTGTTGTACTCCAAAACGCTGACATAGACTGGAAATGAGGCATTGACATACCTGGGACAGTATGCTGCCAAAACGTCGCTTTAGATTTCAGCCAGAGACCTGCCCGCCGCGGCAAGCGAGCCAACCACTGGAAGCACAATCATCCCGTCGTTGCCGATGCGGCACATGTAGATTTCCTTGCTCCCTGTGCCTGCACCATTCGAGGACTCCGCGTTCACAGCCCTTGACATCTCTACCTGCAGAACGTCGCCGACGATCGTGCGGTAGGGCCCTTTGATAATTCTCGCCTTGAGGATCTGCTCCATATCGATCGATGGTCCTGCCGGCTCAGCCGCCTGGAACTCCGCAAGCTGCTGCGCGGACGGGTTACGCATACGGTCGCCGCAACCCGACAACAACGTGCACCATGTTCCCGCCCACGTGAACAAGCACAGATAATGATGTTTAGTCATTTGACCACACGCTCACCGCCTACCACTGTGCCTTTGCACAGCGTGGAGGCCATCTGCAGCGTCCTCTTTCCACTACGTCCAGGGAGCCTGCGTATCGATTGTGGTGCCTGTCGCAGACCACCAGCCAATACGGAAGCCGCAGCATTTGCAGGCGTCACAAGGACCGCTTTGGGCTCAGAGCCAGTACATCAGTGATGAAAACGGGACCGCGGTGAGAGATCAAAAAAACGCGCAACAAACCCTCCCGGGGCGCCCGCACAATCTACAAATGCGCGTGCCACATGTGTCCTGTCACGTTTCCATCTTCGCTGGCCCGGTGTTCCGGAGCCCCGGACTACAGGTTCGGCCTGAAAGCGCTGCGAACAGGTGGATTCGGCGGTATATGAACCACATGTCTCTTGTTAGGCCTGACGAACATGACCGACGGGGCGGCGGCCGGCTTCGCGACGGTCTGCGGATTCGAGACCGTCAGGGTGCTAAGCGTAAATGGGTCGAGAATCGTGACTGGCCTGACGGAGACCGAGGCCGCTGCCGCCTTCGGTTCCGTGGCGGCGTACGCAACCGAATGTGTGGCGGCCAGCACAATACTCGTCATCGCGATGATCAGTAAGGTACCCCTCACGTTTTTCCGCCATTTCATCATCTTCTTCTCATTCATTGCTGACTACCTCCCTTTTTACACAACACCTGCATTCGTTATGAACTCGCTACACAACACTTGCGACGCGCGTCACTACGCGCTCGATCCGGCTGTGCACGACATGTTCAGGCCTGTGTGCATCTGCCATAGCCTCTCCTCGTTCTCACACCTTTCAACTCCGCTAGGATAGTCCATACACCGAAGCTGACGGCCACCAGCCTCGACCGTGTGGACAATAGACGTCTGTCAATTCTGTCCTTTCGGCGAAGGCGCTGTGTCTGCTGCCTGGGAATCCGTCCGTGCTGCCAAATACTGCTTTACACTCCACAACCCTTGCAGGAGTTCGCCAGCGAACACATGGCGTACCTCCCCTTGACGGCACAGATGCTCATGCACGGACCCGTCTGCATCGACGCCCTGGAGAAGCGCCTCTTGGGCCAACATGACAGCCCGTCTCATCTCCTCGTTTTCCAGATTGACCTTCAGGGAAGCAGCGGCGGCGAGTCCAAGTGTGGAGTACACAGTATCCTCCGTGAATCCGGAGATCATGCCCGGCGAACCTCCCCCACCGTGATCAAACCGCCAGTAGAAGCTCCCTGCGAAGGGTTCTCCGAGCGGCACTTGATGACTGAGAAGAACATTGGGCAAATCGCGGAGCGCGACACCGTCCCAAGGCGATCCCGAGTCGCCGACGGACGTGACAGGCGTATCATCCAGCTTGTCGATCGTGGCGAGAGCCCATGTAGCCACTCCAAGGGCCATGACCGGAAGGATGGATGCATCGTCCACTCGAGACAACTGGGCGATCAACGCATCACGCCACGCTTCCTTGTCCACGTCGTCAATGTAGTATGCCGCCACCACATGATGGGCAAGGAAGAATACGTTTCCGGAGGGCTCCAAGTCATCGAAGCAGTGGATGTACGCCTGTGTAGTACCATCCCGCCTCAGGCTATTGTAAAAGTCGATGAGTGCCCACACCCATTCGTCCCCAGGTACCGACGTATCACCCCATTCCTTTCTGTGCAGCTGATTCATTCTAACCAGTGCATAGGCTTCGTCACCCAGCAGGTTGCCCTGCAGGTTAGCCTGGCGGAGCAAATAGAACGCTCCAAATCTGGCCGTGAACATATAGCTCGCGTCTCCCGTCCAATCACAGGCACATGCCATGCCGGCCGTCACCGGCCCCATGAATGACTCCTCTCCAGGCCATAATCCCTCGTCGGGCCCAACCAGCACCTGGCTCTGCTGTAGACGCGCTGCAATCAACGCGACCGCGTCCTCCGGCAGAATATCTGCGCCGATCCCTGGTGCGGACAACAACAGAACGAGCACCGCAATCCCGTAGTACATTTTTCGCAACGACATGTCTGCCTCCTTTCAGCTGGCAAAATAACACTCTTGTGCTCCGGCGACCCGCGCCATCTCAGCGATGGCAGCATTCTTGCAGACGCCGCGTTTGCTTACACAGTGCTACCATTGTGGCCGATCTGCGGCTGCATACCGACGGTAGACAACCGATGATGTATGCGTGTCTCGAACCGTACCCACAATGAACCTCCTGTTACCCAGCATCGTTCCACAGAGTTCTACGTCCAGTTCGCTATGGTTTCCGACGGTGCATGTCCCATGCCGTCGCTCACAAGGTCAGGAGACAGTGCCCCCCGTCCTTGTGCGGATGTCCGCTACCCACAGTGCTGTATGAGAACTCATCGGCTACCTACGTGCAGGCAGTTTGACGACACATGTCCCGTTCCTCAAGTCGGCAATGCTGCCGTCAGCGCAAATAGAGACAGCCGTGACACATGTGCTTCCCCCCGAAACGCTATTGCTACAACGTTACGAAAGCTCAGGAAGATCCACGCTGTTGATGGATGATCCAGTGAGAACGGCAGCTTTGTTGGGCCGTCCTCAGTTCAGTATGGATGCCAGTACAATCTTGAAGATCAAGCCAGAGTTGCCTCGCTTTCTGCATCAACTCGACGACTGCTGCGCCCGCGTGACGATTCGTCGCTGCCTCGACTGTACGTTGAGGTGCCGTTGAGTAGTTTGCCTCGCAAGAGTATCGGGCCGATGCCATCGGGGAGCCGCCCGGCAATCTGCAGGAGTTGCCTGGTCTGTCCCGTCGGGATGCGCACGGCGTCCAGGATCGTCTCCAGCAGTATGTGGCCCCGACGGTCTGTGAGGTCCGGGCGGCGACAGAGAGATTGACACCGGTGTGGGCTCGGGGCGGATCCTGCTCGCGGAAGTGCGCCGGACGAATCATCCGGCCGTTAGTAGTAGCGCAACGGCAAGGCTGCCCGCAGCCGCCGCCGCCGGACTTTCCGCCGTCTCCACGCTGTGGGCTTCGCACTGACAAACATGAGCGAACGTCGCCCGAGAGGTTTGTAGCGTCGCACCGCTGGGATACCCCTCAAAAACGCGCCCAGAGGGCAAAGGCAGGTTCATTGCCTGAATCAAGCATAATCCGCAATGAGCAGGATTCCATCGCACACGCCCTTGAGCCAATTCACCTCTTCTGACTGTCCCACCAGTGGACCACAACCATTGAACCGCATTTCCTTCCATAGCCGATTTGACAGCTCGAAGTCTTTGGTCAATGTCGAGGCACTGTTCAAGGCACCGAATAGCGCAAGCAGGACTTTCCGGTCCACAGGGCACTTCTGGAAGGTGGTTTCCAGAAAACGTTCAACCTGCAGGCTGGCTTGCCTATTGGACTCGCAATTGGTGTCAGACGGCTCGTTCATCGCAGTTCAGCCACAGCAATGATCGGTAATACCCTTTTCTTCCTTGGAACACAGCAGCGAGAGCAGTCAAGGTTGGATCCAAGGACAACGTCCGGATTCCGTGTCATCTCCACATTGCGCGAGCGCCGGCTCGTGATTCTGCCAGTGCCTATGCAACCGCGTGTACACATGCGCGAGCAGCTCAAAACGATCATTCACACTGCACTTTTGGAACAGCCGGCCCATGTGGGTGCGTACGGTGCCGAAAGAGATGCCCAACTGCCATCCGATCTGTTTGTCGGACATGCCCAGCACTATGAGTCTCACAATCTCTGCCTGTCGCGGAGACAGACGGAGATCCTGTTCGATCAATGCCCATTCCTGCACAGAAAGTGCTGCCATGTGCTCCGTTCTAGCCATCTTGCCTCCTGCCAACACCGCCAGCCGTAGGCCCCCTTGGGTATTCACCTCGGGGCGATCGTCCTGCTGGCTATCCGGGCGTTTGCGTCAGTCGTCCGCTATTTCCGAGAACCGTGTGTCCGCGATTACGTTAATAAAGATGAAGTATGTCGCATAATTTACGGCATGCCAAGAGCGTCGTCAATTGTGGGAAACACCTATTTTGGTGTGGGTGGGCTGGACAAGATAGACAAAGCCGCCGCGGCTCAGTTGACCTTCGCATCTTGTGCCCCCCCCCGGCACATCTCCTGCTCATATCGCTCACATCTCAGGGGCCCCTTGCTCACATTGCCCGCTGGATTCCCTTCTGCCGTGCTCTGCTGCATACACCTCCATGGTGCCCGAGGGGCCCAGCTCACTGACCGTATCCGGGTTGAAATGTGCGGATCGTTCTGAGACAAACCACCTTATGACACGGTCTCTCATCCATGCAATGCCTATTTGGACAGGTTCCCCGAGCGCACAGCACACGATTCAGTCGTGAATCATGCGGAAACTACCTACCACCTACCCTTTTTGCGTTCTCTCCCGGGTCGCAATTGCGGGAACTACTCAATTCTGAGCGTCCTATTAGATCGTTGGCACTCCGCCATACGTAGGCGGGGATGACCCTCGCCTGACGGCGCCGCCCCCGGCATGACTGATGTCGCCATCCCCTATCATTTTGTTCCATTTCTTTCTTGCAGCCTGCCGCCTCTGCAGTTATGCTATGACCCGATCTGGTAATGCAAACGGATGAAAACAGGACGCGACGCCGGATTCCGCGCGTGCGATGCCGCCGCAGCGGACCGTGCTATACGCAAGTGTGGTACGGTGATTCACATGGTGGAGTCAGAGCAACATGTTTGTAAAGATGGACCTTGCGCCATCTGTGCAGAACCCGAACCGTGGCAATCGAAGCAGGACATGGGCAAGCCGTGGCACTACCTGCTTCTCGATGAGCTGCCGGCACCGGTGCTTGCCTTGAACTTCCAGGGGAATGTCGCCTTCTGGAACCGCAAATGCGAAGAGATCACAGGCTATGCAAGCACCGAAATCGTGTGCAATCCGTGCGCCCGCGAGATGCTCTGGCCAAATCCGACCTGCAGGGAACATGTAGTGCGCCAGTGGTCCGGTTCCCGCGATTTCGAGTGTACCCTCACCTGCAGGGGCGGGCAGATAAAACACATACGATGGCATCCCATGTCGGATCGTTTCCCGATCTGTGGCTGGTCCGGATGGGCTATCGGCAGCGACGTCACGGACCTGAGAGTCCTTGAACGCGCCCAATGGCAAAATAGATGTTCTCAAGCTGCCCCGGATATGCTGCCCGATCCGGTCGTTGTCATGGATCTCGACGGCCGCATCGAGCATGCCAACCGGCAATTCCTGGAGGAGTTCGGGCACACTGTGGAGGAGGTGCATGGAAAGACGACGGCGGACTTGGGCATTTTGAGCGATGTTACGTTCCAGCAACTCAAGAGGGAGGTGCTGCCGAAGCTCATCTCCGATGGAGTTCTGGTCAATATCGAGACAGCCGCTCAACGGCCCGATGGCAATTGGTTCCCTATCCTGTTGAGTTACAGGCTGTTGCGTGGCGCCTCAGGAGAACCACAGGCGATAGCCTGCTCAAGCCGGGATATCACCCTGGTCAAGCAGGCGTTCGAAGCAACCGCTGAAAAGGAACGTGTGCTGCAGGCGTTGTTCCACGCGATTCCTGAGTCCCTGCTTATCGCGGACACGGAGGGACGGATTCTGGCCTGCAACGAGACGGCGGCAGAAAGGGTCGGACGGCCCGTCCGAGAGGTTGTCGGCAGGTTGGCGGTCGACTGCCTGACAGACGACGCATCGTCAGGGGCGCGCGAGCAGTATATGGCCAGGATCGCTGAAGTCTTCCATTCCGGGGAACCGGTGTGCTTCACAGATGTACAAGGTGGCCTCGTACTCCAATATACGCTCTACCCGGTCGTCGATGACAAGGGGCAAGTTACAGGCGTCGCGATCTTTGCTCGTGATATGACCAGGCAGGTACAGACTCAGAAGGAACTGCATGAATACTATGAGCGATTGCGAGGCGCCAAGCAGCTCGCGTCCCTGGGAACAATCATCACCACCTTGACGAGCGAGCTGGCGCACCCCCTGAGCATCGTCCGGCTGGCGGATCAGACTGCTCTGGCGGAACTCAAAAAGTTGAATTGCCCCGATGATGCCATTCAACAGGATCTGGAGGCCAGCATTGCGGCCTCTGCCGCGATGTCTGCAATTGTCAGCCGGTTCCGCAGCTATGCCAGGCAGTCCGCGAAAACCAAGGAAACCAACGTGCATATCGATCGTGTGGCGGAGTGCACGATTCGCCTTCTGGAGCAGAGCGCCCGGCAGGCCAGAGTCACTTTCCAGACCGACAACCTCGATGCCCTGCCGGCGATACACATGCGAGAAAATGAGCTTGAACAGGTCTTCTTTGCGCTGACCCAGAATGCCGTGCACGCCGCCGATGGCGCTAAAGACCGCTATCTTCTTATTACAGGAGTATCGCGTGACGATGAGATTGAGCTCCGGTTCGAGGACAATTGCGGCGGAATCGAGCCGGCGAACCTCCTGAGAATCTTTGAGCCGTTCTTTACGACCAAGCCGCCCGGCCAGGGTATCGGGCTGGGGCTGTTCGTCGCCCGCCAGATCGTTCAGCGCAGGGGCGGGCAGATCTCCGTTCAAAACCGCCATGGACAGGGCGTCACGTTTGTGGTCACGTTGCCCGTGAACTGAGTTTGCCATGAGATCTACTGCGATGAATCCGCAAGAGGCGCATGTCTTCTTAGTCGACGATGAGCCGGGCATTCAAAGGGCCGTGGGAAGGGCGGTGGAAAGCTCAGGAATGCACATCAGTGTGTTCTCCTCCGGCTCCGACTGTCTCGTCGCATTGTCGCAAGAAAGGTGCGATGTGCTCATTACGGATATCCAGATCCACGGCATGGATGGGATATCGCTTCTCCGCGAGGTCAAGCGGCGTTTCCCCTGGCTGCCAACGATCATCATAACCGCCTACGGCGATATCCCACTGGCGGTGGCGGCGACGAAGGCGGGTGCGGCGGAATTCATCGAAAAGCCGCTGGACCGGCAGGAACTGCTGTCGGCCATCCACAGAGCCATGGAAACCGCAGCGCCACCCGGTCTCGCCCTGCGAGAGCCGCTGTCCGATACTGAACTCCAGGTGTTGCATCTGATTCTCGACGGCAGAACGACCAGGGAGACAGCAACTACTCTCCACCGTTCTGCCCGGACCATCGAGGCGCACCGGCACAACATCATGCGCAAACTCGAGGTCAGGAACGTCGCTCAACTGGTCCAGCGAGCCAACGCCCTTGGGTTTGGCGGGCGAGACAACATGGGGCAGGCTGTCGCCCATGAACCAATCGAACCTGGTTGACACGGCAGGCTCGTTTCAAGTCCAGATCAGTTCTTGCACTCTACAGGTCCTTGGTATTCCAGGCATCCAACGGTGTGGTCTCTGGCGGAACCATGAAGACACTGCCCGTGAAAAAGGGAGACAAGCGCCCTCCGTGGCGCTCTGTATCACCCTGTCTCCCCGTTACGCAATGCCTTGAGTTCAGTCCTTTGAAGGTCTGATCCATAGGGTCATTGCACTCGTAACGCAGCAATCATCTCATCAATGCCGTCGGCATGTCTATCCGTATAATTACGTATTTTTCAGAGAATCATCGCTAATTTCCGAGTGAAGAACACGTGCTGCTGAAAAGAGTTCCGCGCGCCAGTCACGTGCGGATCACAAGACAGGACGCCTACGGGCGCACGTGCGGACGCCGGGCACCGGCGATTCTGCGACGGAGAGTATGTTCTGCGAGACTCGGTGCCCGGCTCGCCGTCCGGGCCAGCGGAGGGAGAGAGGAAGCGAGGCTTGGCCCGTAGCTGGACGGCATGTTCACGAGACGCCCCTATTGTATGATGGCTATCACATCATCTGGCCACAACAATAGGTGGACATGTCCCTCTTATTGTGATGCGCCAACAAATATCGGAAAGTGGTCTCCAAAGGAAACCGCGGGGGTCCGTGTCATTTCCATGTTGTGCGAGCAGCCGTGTGTGGTTCTCCTACGGCGTGTGCAGCCGTCCGTAGACCTGTGCGAGCAGCTGCAAACGATTGTCCACATTGCACTTCTGGAACAGCCGGCTCATGTGGGTGCGTACCGTACCGAAAGAGATGCCCAATTGCTCAGCAATCTGTCTGTCGGACATGCCCCGGGAAATGAGTCTTGCGATTTCGGTTTGGCGTGAGGAGAGACTGAGCTCGTGCCTGAGCAAACCCAACTCCTGCTCGGACAATACTCGCATGTACGCCGGTCCGGCCATGTCTCCCCTCTTGGCGGAAACTCCTGGAAGCTGGTCCCTTTCAATCCGCATCTTGAGACCAGACTGTTTCCCGGTCTCACATCATTCCCTTCAGCCGGCCGCCATCTGCGAAAGCGGCGCGTGCTCAATTCAGCGATTGCTGGTACGGTCCATCACTTCGAAAAGGAGAGACTGCGCATCCATGCACCAGCCTCTCCATAATTCTGGCTCAAGGAACGTTTCTACTGAGGCCCCTTGGACCGGAGCCACCGGATCACACCTGCTCGCAATCGCAGGTCCCGGAATGGCCGCAATTCGGCCGCTCAGCGTACCTTGAGCCGCATGATGGCAAACATTAACCAGTCGGATTATCACGGCGATCCCCGTCCTCCGCAAGTCACCAATGTTGCTGTCGGCGAAGATCGGGACGATGTGTGCCTGTCAAGCGCTAATGGGACCATCATGGAAACACGCCTATCCCTTTGGAACAGAAGCATTTACATCCCGGAGTTCTGAGCTCGCATTTTACCCAATCAGAGGCTATACTGTCATTCGAGTTGGCTTGGCCTCCGTCGCTCCCTGAACCTCTGAAAGGGCACCATGGTAGAGAACCTCGACATCGTCAGTGCCGCCGTCTCGCTCGCCATCAAGGCTGCTCTGCTTGCGGCCCGATTCTCGGGGCGGGTTCGCAAGCGAAGCCTCAAACAATTGGCCGGCAGGGATGCCGACACCAAAGCCAAGGAGATCCTCTTCCTCAAAGACCGGGTCTACCAACTCGAAATGCAGCTGTCGATCCTTCAGAAACACCTCGGCAAGAAGGGCAAGAGCCCACGATACACTATTCATGAAAGGCTTCTCATCCTCTGGCATATGGAAGCTTTCCAGATTCCCAGACGGAAGGTCTCCCGGTATTTCGGTATTGCTCGATCCACGCTTTACCGCTGGCTGCACAAGATTGAAGATCAAAAGCCCTCCGGCACACCTGCGAACAAGACTCCGGCAGAGATCGCCTCGCTAGTCTGGGAGATCACCAAGGCTAACCTCAGTTGGGGCCGCATTCGGATCGCCAATCAACTGAAGCTGCTGAACATCTTCCTCTGCGCCTCAACGGTGAGAAATATCCTTCA
>Ga0315277_10000648_pt1 | contig 54485 bp, 53 predicted proteins | sample YL17G05_15_MG_FD_203695 | JGI IMG/M metagenome (GOLD analysis project Ga0315277, IMG submission 203695) | Sediment microbial communities from Yellowstone Lake, YNP, Wyoming, USA - YL17G05_15 | ecosystem: Environmental > Aquatic > Freshwater > Lake > Sediment | place: USA: Wyoming | collected... | reverse complement strand
GCGGGTTGGATGCAGGACAGCGAGCCGGCATGGGCCTCAACAGTGCGTAAGCGGAAGGCGAAATGCCTAATTACCGGAGCCCCCGGCACCGATTGTAATGGTTCTTTCATAGATGCGTCCCACGGGAAGGGCAGCGCCCTTCACCTGAGTTATCGCTGGCCACTGACCACTAGCCACTGACCACTTGGGGCTTGCGTGGGTAATTTTCAGCGCGAGCCAAGGGGAAGATGTGCGGATGGGAGGGGGAACGGGCAGGATTTCAGTTTCCGGTTTATGGTTTCCAGTTTCCAGTTAAAACCCAAGAAACTCAGAAACCCGAGAAACCCGGCCAGGGCGGAATAAGCCGAGCCGGATCCTGAATATTCCTCCCGTGCCATTCAGCGTCAACAATGCCTCTACTTGACCGCCCTGGCGCCTGGGCAAAAAAATATTTGTCCTTGAAACATCAAAAGCTTTTTGACGCTATTGGTGTGCCCGGAGGGCGACAAGGGCGAACGCAGTCCGCACGTAAATTGTTACGAGTGGCGAGTGGCCAGTGGCGAGATAAAACCAGAAACGCGAGACGCGAAACCCGAAACCCTATTTCGCTCTTGCGAGCTACGCAGGGCAGGCAAGAGTGCCTGGTCCTTGAGCGCGAGTGCCATTCGGCCGCACCTTGCAATTTGGTATAAAGGAAATGGGCTGGTAAAATCATTGACCGATGAATTTATCATTGGTTAAGATCAACCGGATTTTGCTGATCCGGACCAGTTCTTTCGGGGACATCATTCTGACCACGCCTTTGATTCGCGCGCTTAAAGCTTCCTTTCCCTCGGCGCAAATGGATTTTTTCACCAAGAAGCAGTATCAAAGCCTGTTGGAGCATCATCCTTCGGTTAAGGTGTTTGGCTTTGATCCGGAGGCCGGCTTTTTTGGTTTGGCCAAAGCGATCCGGGAGTTGAGGGCGAAAAAGTATGACCTGGTGATTGACCTTCAGGTAAATCCGCGCAGTATTCTGATCCGGTATTTTTCCGGAGCCAGGATGCAAAGGAGATACCGGAAGTATTCCCTGGAGCGGAGATTACTGAAATGGGGGATCAATCTTCTCAAATCAACTCCGCCGGTGGCGGAAAGATATTTCAGCGCGCTGGAAGATTTTGGGATCAAGCCGAATGGAAAAGGCCCGGAGATATTTTTTTCCGAGAAGGAGCTGAGCCAGGCGAAACAGATTTTAGAGTCGGCCGGCCTTTTGGGAATGCCTTTGATCGGTCTGGCGCCGGGCGCGAGCAAGTTCACCAAGCAATGGCCGGCCGAGCGGTTTGCCAAAGCCGGGGCGGCTCTGGCCCGGGAGCTTTTTGCCGGGGCGGTGATTCTGGGCGGGAAAGAGGATGCCGGGGTTGCGGAAGAAGTCAGGTCCGGGCTTCAGGCGCAGGGGGTTGAAAAGGTAAAGAATCTTGCCGGCGAGTTGAGCCTTCTGGCAAGCTCCGCGGTGATCAGCCGGCTCAAGCTTTTGATCTCAAACGACAGCGCGCTGATGCATCTGGCAACTGCGGTGGATACTCCGGTGGCGGCCATTTTCGGAGCCACCACCCGGGAGCTGGGTTTTTTCCCGTATAGCCGAAAGGCCCGGGTGCTGGAAATCAATGACCTGGAATGCCGGCCCTGCTCTTTGCACGGCGAAAAAAATTGCCCGGAAAAACATTTCCGATGTATGCTGGAGATTGAGCCGGAGCAAGTGGTGGAGGCGGCGAAGAACTTGCTGGAGCAATTCAAGGATGATGGAAAAGGCGCTTTATAACTATCTGGGATTGCCGCTCGGGCTTTTGGGTTTCCGGGTTTATTCCCTTTTCAATGAAAAAGCCGGGCGCGCGTTTACGGTTCGCAAAGACCTTTTTAAAAGTCTTTCCTCCGAACTGGCTAATTTAAGTCCGGGCAAAAGAGTCTTGATTCATATTTCCAGCGTGGGCGAATATTTTCAGGCCCGGCCGATTGCCCGGCTGATCAGCCGGCAATTTCCCAGGCTCAACATTTGCCTGAGCTTCTTTTCTCCCTCGGTGGATAAAATTATGAACCAAGGAGTGGAAGCGGACCTGGCAACTTATCTTCCCTTTGACCAGAAAAAATCGGCGCAAAAATTCCTGGACCTGCTGAAGCCGGACCTGATTATTTTTTCCTGCTATGATTTATGGCCGAATCTGATCTGGGAGGCGAAAAGGCGCGGAATCCGGGTGGCGCTGATTAATGCCAATCTTGCCGAGAATTCCGGCAAGCTGAATCCGCTGGTTCGCTGGTGGTTTAAAAGGATCTATCAGGAGCTGGATTTGATTCTTTCCGCGAGCGAGCAAGACCGAAAAATGATCGCCGGTCTCGGGATCAATGAAAATGAAATTTTCACCACCGGCAATGCCCGGTTTGATGAAACATTGAACAGAATCCGGACCATCCCGGAGGATGATGATTTGCTCAACCTGCTCCGATCCTGGAAAAAGGGACGGTGCCTCGTTTTCGGGAGCACCTGGCCCGAGGATAATGAGGTGATCGTTCCGGCGCTGGGAAAGCTCTGGCGGGCAGGGAAAGATTTTAAAGTAATTATTGCTCCGCATGAGCCGGGATCGAGGAAACTGGAAAGGCTGAAGGAAAAATTTTTCCGGATCGGCGTCAAGCCGGTTTTTCTGTGGGAATATCAAACCCGGAGACAAGGCACGGCCCCGGATAGCCGGGTAATCATCATTGATAGCACCGGCAAGCTTTATAAGCTTTATCAGCTGGCCGAGATTGCTTTTGTGGGTGGAAGTTTCCGGAAAGAGGTCCATAATGTAATGGAGCCGGCCGGATTTTCCGTGCCGGTTTTATTCGGGCCGATGATCAAAAATTCTCTGGAAGCGCAGGAGTTGGTGAAGAGAAAAGGCGGGTTTGTGGTTCGGGACTCTGACCAGCTCGGCGAGCAATTGCGGTTATTCCTGGATCAGGAGGAGAAAAGGTTGGAAGCGGGAAGACAGGCGTATCAGCTGGTTCTGGATCATCAGGGGGCGGGAGAAAAAATCCTGGGTCTGCTGGCGAAAAATTTTCCGGAAGTTTTTGAAGCCGGAGGAGGCGGTCAATGAATCAACCCCGGCTCCGGGAACTGAAAGTCGGAGAGAGCTTCAAGGGCTTTTATCTGGTCAAGTCCAAGCGGGTGAAGCAGACCCGCGAGGGGTCCAATTTTATTGACCTGGATCTGCAGGACGGCTCGGGGTCGCTCAACGCCAAATTATGGAACGATTTTGAGAAATATAACGCCGAGTTTGAGCGGGGGGATGTGGTCAAGATTGAGGGAGTGATAGAGCAATACAAGGATCAGCCCCAGATCAAGATCAAGCGCCTGCGCAAATCGCTGCCGGAAGATCCGGTGGAAGTATCCGCGCTCCAGGCCGTGACCAGGGAAGATGTGAGCCGGATGCTTTCGGAAGTGCAATCAATTCTGGCGGAGATCAAGAATCCCCATTTGATAAAATTGGTTGAGCAATTTTTCCAGGATCCGGCCTTGCTGGAAAAACTGAAACAGGCGCCGGCGGCGCGGAACCTTCATCACGCCTATCTGGGGGGACTTTTGGAACACATTTGGCATATGCTCAAGATCGCGCAGGCTTTGGTTCAGAAAGTTTATCCGGGTCTGGATTATGATCTGGTGATGGCGGGCACTTTTTGCCACGATCTGGGAAAAATGGATGAGTTGGAGTCTTTTCCCGCCCCTGCGATTACCAGGGCCGGCTACCTGGAAGGACATATCATCCTGGGGCTGAAATTACTTGACGAGAAAATCAGCCGGATTCCGAATTTCCCGACTGAGCTCCGGCTTCATCTCGCACATATTATCCTCAGCCATCACGGCGAGCACGAATGGGGCTCCCCCGTGCTTCCTTCCACGCCGGAAGCGATGTTGATTCATCACATAGACAACCTGGACGCCAAGCTGACCATGGTTTCCGAGGCGATTGAATCGGATCAGAACCAGGCCGAAGAATTCACCGGCTATCATCAGATCCTGGAGCGACACCTTTACAAGCGCCGGCCGGGGCAAAAAGGCGGGCGCGAAGAATGAGCTATGAATGGATAATCGCGCTCCGCTATCTGCGCGCCCGGCGGAGGCAGGTATTTATCTCGGTGATTACTCTCGTTTCCATTCTGGGCGTGATGGTGGGGGTGGCCGCGTTGATTGTGGTGATCAGCGTGATGGTGGGCGCGCAGGAGGACATCAAGGAAAAAATTCTGGGAGCCAATTCTCATCTGACGGTTCTCAGCTATCACGGTCGGATGGAGAATTATCAGGAGCTGGTGAAAGCGATTGAGCAGGTGCCGGAGGTGGTTGCGGCGAGTCCGTATCTGGAAAGCCAGGTGATGCTTTTGTCTGGATCGCAGGTGGTGGGCGCGGTGATTCGCGGAGTTGATCCGGATTCTGCGCTCAAGGTTACCACCATCGGCGCGCAGATGCTGGCGGGAAAACTTGACTATCTCAAGCCGGGCGCGTTCGCGGGAGAAGAACCGCTTCCGGGCATCGCCATCGGAAGCGACCTTTCCAGCCTGCTCGGCGCCGGATATGGAGATGTGGTTTCCGTGATCAGCCCGCTCGGAGCGCTCAGCCCGATGGGTCTGGCGCCCAGCGCGAGAAGATTCCGGGTGGCGGCGGTTTTCAAGTTCGGATTTTATGAGGTGGACTCGGGTTTTGTTTTCGTCTCCCTCCCGGAGGCTCAGGATTTTTTTCATTCCCCGGGCCAGGCGGACGGGATTGAGGTCAAGCTCAAGGATCTTTATCTTGCCCGCCAGGCCGGCAAAGAGATTGAGCGAAAGATCGGATTCCCCCATTGGGCCCGAACCTGGATTGAGGCTCATCAGCCGCTTTTCGCCGCGCTCAAGATGGAACAACTGGCCTTCAGTGTAATTCTGGCGCTGATTATTCTGGTGGCGGGTTTGAATATCATCAGCACCCTGGTGATGATGGTGATGGAGAAATACCGGGACATTGCGATTTTGAAATCAATGGGCGCCACGGACCGGAGCGTGATGAAGGTTTTTATGTATCAGGGCCTGGTGATCGGGATCATCGGCACCGTTCTCGGGGCGATTTTGGGGTCGGTCCTGTGCTGGCTCCAGATTAAATATCAAATCGTGCATCTGGATCAGACGGTTTATCAGTTTGCCGTGATGCCGATGAAATTGGAATGGCAGAATGTGCTCTGGATTTCCGCCCTTGCGGTTTTCACCAGTTTTATTTCCACGATTTATCCGGCCCGGCAGGCCGCGAAAATGAATCCGGCGGAGAGTTTAAGATATGAGTAAGAAGATGATTTTGCAGGCGAGCCGGATGGAGAAGATTTTTCCGCATCCGCGCGGACCGGTCTCGGCGCTCAAGAACATCAACTTCCAGATTGAGCCGGGAGAGAGCATCGCGATCAGCGGGGTATCCGGCGCGGGCAAGAGCACGCTCCTTCATCTGATCGGCGCGCTGGATTATCCCAGCGCCGGCAGTATTATTTTTGAAGAGACCGATTTTTCCAAGCTGGATCCCCTGAGCCTGGCCCGGATTAGAAATAACCGGATTGGATTCGTTTTTCAATTTCATCATCTGCTTCCGGAGTTCAACGCGCTGGAGAATGTGATGATCCCGGCTTTGATTGCCAGGAAGGATGAGGAGGAGGCGCGAAAGCGGGCGAGCGCGATTCTGGAGGAGTTGGGACTTTCGGATCGGAGGTATCACCGATTGGGAGAGCTTTCCGGCGGAGAGGCGCAACGGGTGGCGGTGGCCAGAGCCGTGATGCTCCTGCCCAGCCTTTTGCTTTGCGACGAGCCGACCGGGAATCTGGACGCCGAGACCGGGAAAAAGGTTGAAGACCTGCTTTTGGAATTAAATCAGAAAAAAGGCATCACCCTGATTATTGTCACTCATAATGAGAATTTAGCCCGGCGCATGCAGAGGGTGATCCGTCTGTTCAGCGGGGAGATCGTCTCGGATTCCCGGCCAGGATAAAATTCAATCCGGGATTAGTTTTTTGAGCGCCTGTTTCCCGGTCATTCCTTTCTTGACGCCGAGTTTTAGGGCTTTTGAAGAAACCTCTTTGATTCTTGCCGGAAGTAAATCTTCCGGTTCCTTCAGAGGCTTCTCCGGAGTGCCCCGGGCAAGGGCGCCGGCCATCTGGAATTTTTCCAGGATGGCCGGATCAAAAATGCCGCATCCTAAAATGCCCTGATCCGCCACGATCAAGGTGAACTGACCGTTATTCCAGCGCACGCTGATCCCAATGGCTTTTCCGCCTCTGATTGATTTAACTTTGACCTCGTGCATTGATTCCTCCGGCGCGCTTTTATTTCCTCTTGCTCTTTTCTGAAAGTCCCAACTGCCTGATGATTTCTTCGGTCGCCTGCTCCGGGCTGATCTTTTCCGTGTCCAGCGTCAATTGCGAAAGAGACTGATAAAGCGGTTCCCTGCGCGCCAGCACTTCGGAAACTTCATCCACAATGCTTTTGCCGGTCAGGCTGGGGCGGCAGGTTGAATCCTTGATCCGATCCATCAGCACCTCGGGCCGGGCCTGGAGCCAGACCACAAAACAATGATCTTTAACCAGCTTTCGGTTCTCTTCCTTTTCCACCACGCCGCCGCCCAGGTCCAAAACCGCATTTTCCCTTTTGACAATCTCCGCCAGAAGCTCGGTCTCCAGTCGGCGGAATTTCTCCCAGCCGAATTTGGCCACGATCTCGGGGATTTTTTCTCCGGCCCGCTCATCAATCAGCCGGTCCAGCTCAAACACTTTGAATCCCAGTCGGTCGGCCAGGATTTGGGCAATGGTGGTCTTGCCCGAGCCCCGATAGCCGATCAAAGCGATCCGTTTAACCTGCTCCGGCATCAGATAGTTTTTCCTTTCACTTCCGGCCGGCTAATAGCTTGGGATCATCGGTAAGAATCGCGTCAATTCCGGCGCTGATTTTTTGCTCAATGGTTTTCGGGTCGTTGATTTCCAGCGTGATCACTTTCAGGCCTTGCTGATGCGCTTTCTCAATCATCGCTTTGGTGGCGAGCGGAACCAAAGTCCCGACCCAATCGGCATTGAGATTTTTTAACTGCTGGAGGCTTGCCGGCGGCGATGGCCAGGAGATGCAGGTCACGACCTCGGGATGATTGGTCTCAATCCATTTGAGATGATCCATCTGCCACAGCCCCACGATCACCTGGCCGGTCAGGTCCGCTTTGATGACCAAATCAATCATTTTCTGAACCGCGGACAAATCTTTTTCCTTGGTGTCCAGATAAACCCCGATTTTTTTACCGCGGGCGAAATTAAAAATTTCTTCCAGCGTCGGAATCTGCTCCCCGTTTTTGGTGCGCAGGGATTTAATCTCGGCCAATGTCATCCGGCTGACTTCGCCCTTGCCGTTGGTCATCCGATCAACCGTGGGATCGTGCATCACCACAAAATAACCGTCTTTGGTCAGGCGCGGATCGGTCTCAATGTAATCCATTCCATCATCAACCGCGATCTGAAACGCCTTAATCGTGTTTTCATCCGCTTCCAGCTGGGCGCCCCGATGCGCGATATACAAAGGCCGATTCAGTCCAAAGGCATTGCCCGCAAAACCGGAAAGGATTAAACATATTACCAATGACAAAAAAGCTACCGGCTTTCTCAAACTGGCTCTCCTTTGCTCAATTCTTGCTCAAGGGCTGGCTCTGAATCTTGAGCGGATGATCCAGGAGGTCCAGCCAGGCCGAGACATTCTCTCTGGTGACCTTCTGGTCCGGCACCATATAATAAAGATAGTATTGGTATTTCCCGGCCGGAGCCTCAAACAATCCTCCCAGCTTGAACCCGAACTGATGCCGGCCCGGCTCATCCTCCGGCGGATCCGGCTCCTGGTCATCATCCACATAAAAAGTGGTGATCCGGACATAATCTTTCCATTGCGCCGGGACGATCATCCGCTCCACCAGATTCCCCTGGTCTCCGCCCACCGCATACCAGTTATGAATCGATTCCAGATTCAAAGCCTTTTCCTGCGCATCCATCTTGCCGTCAATAACCGTCGGGGTTTTGTTCACCGGATCAAAATAATATGAGCCTTTGAACTTATTATTGTAGTCAATGGTATAAATCATATAGGAGCCTTTCAGGAGCGAGGCGGCCCCCGCGGGCAGGCTGAAAAAAATCGGGGTGTATAGGTAGTTACGGTAAAAAACATTATCCGAGCCGCCGGCGAGCTTGACCTTGATCCCCAGGGGCAATTCCAATCCGCCTTCCATTCTATGCACCACTCTCACCGGGCCGTCAATCCAGGCCATCAGGTCCGCGGGCGTATCATTCTCTCCTCTAAGCAGATTGACCAGGCCCGCCATCGTAGTGATATGTCCCCGGCCTTTGATCCGGTCAACCAGATTCGGGCCGATCTTCCCGTCCGGGCCCACCAGATGAAAGCGGTCAAAGAACCCTTTGGCAATCGGCTCGCCGAAATAATAATGATCGGTCTTGACAAAATTCCTGCCTTCCTCCACCAGATGCTGAGCATAGTCCCCTTTGGAAATCGGCGGAGGGGAGGGAAAAGAAAATAAATATACCACCGCTTTATTATTCCGAACCGGGTCCGTAATAATAATTTGCGCTCCGCTTTCCGCGCTTTCCGGCCATGGGAAAGATGCCGGAGCAAACTCGCCGGCATCCCAGGCCATCAACACCAGCTCATCCTGGGCATCCAGCTTTCCGTTTCCAGCCTGCGGATTTTTCTTCTGCCCATTCGGATAAACAAACGCGCCCTCTTTGGTCTTCTCATCAATCTGGAAGGGAATCGGCTCTAATTTTCCTCCTCTCCAGCGCATCAGGCTGAAACTTCCGAGCTCCTTTCCGGTCAGAGAAGAAAGCTGGGCGCCTTTCACCACCACCGCATCTTCCCGATACGGGAGTTGGGCGCGAGCCGAATCGGCGAACCGGAAAAAAGATAAAACCGCGGTCAAAAATATTATCGGTTTGAGCCTCATATTTTTTATTGGCGCGGAATTTTTCGGCAGAGCACAAACCAGTTGGGCATTTCCTGCTCGCCCCTCCGAAAGGCCCGGCCGATTACCACCTCCGGGCTGACCCAGCGCAAAAAATCCACCGTGCTGTCATAGACAAACCTGCTGAAGCCCGCGGTATTGGGCTTGATCTCCGGCCAGCCCGCGGGTTTCTCCTTCGGCTGTTTCATATAATTCACCGCCAGCTCCCTGGGATTTTTCCAGCTCTGCTCCGCCACATAGTATCCCCAGCCCACCAGCCAGGCTACCGGCGAATTATTGTATCCGCCGATGATACCCTCGCTGGTCCGGTAAAAAACTTTTTGAAACCGGGTATAAAGCGGAAGGGAATTTTTCCCCTCAAACGGATACGGCTCCAACAGCTTGGCCCCGGCCGGAACCAGATAGTCCAGACTTAAAGCCTTTCCCTTCTCCGAAAGCTCCCAGAGCTTGATCTGATCCGCCTTGTTAAGCTCCACCACCTGATTGATCCTTTCCTCATCCTTCAGCCGATCCAGATGCTCGGTGAGCTCAGCCAGGCCAGGGTTGGCGCTTTTCAGGATTTCTTTGAGAGTCGCCATTACCGCACCTCCAATTTGTATAATCGTTTCCAGCCGGCTCTTTGCTATTTTATCTATCTCCGGTCTTTTATTAATAAATTATTATTTAATAATTCAGATCTGTCCAAAACCGATTCCCGAGAAAAAACTCCCCCGGTTGAAGATTGATAATCAAATCCTGGGATCAAGACAAAATTCAGTTCAGATCCAGCCAGGACAATAATCTTCTGTTTGATAAAATACCACTGCCGGCTTCCAGCTTATTCAGCCGGAAGATGATCTATTTTCCGGCTTTGCTTCCCGGTCCCTTCTTCCGCCGCGAGGCCTGATAATGGTTGGCGCAAAGTCCTTTGGCATAATGTTTCCGACTGCATCCCGGAATCGTGCAAGCCTTTTGCGCGCCGGCTTTCCTTCCCCTCTTCCTCGGCCTGCCCATCTTCCCCGGCCTGCCCATCTTCCTCGGTCTGCCCGGTTTCCGGCCTCTCCGGCCCGCAATCGGAGACCCGAATAAAACTTTCTCAATCCGAGCCACCCTGGGCTCTAAAGCCGAGGCGTTTTCCAGAAGTTGATCCATTTTCGTCAGAACCGAAATCAAACCCATTCTTTTTGGTCTAGCCATTTAAAAACCTCCTTTACAAATTTTTATTCTTATATATTATTTTAGATAAAAAGTCAAGTATCAGTCAAGGCCAATGGCACAATTTAGTTTCTAAACAGCAAAACAGCGCGGTTGACCGGGTTAAATGAATCATCAGATCAGGATAATGGTATAAATGTTCAAAGATGATTTAAGAGAGATTTCTAAAAAGCTGAGTCCTTCTCAGCGGAAGGAATATATCCTGGCCAAGCGGTTCCTTCCCTTGCTCATCTCCGGCTTGATCCTCTATTATTATTTTAACCAGATTGACTGGTCTCTGCTCAAGCACTCTTTATTAAAAGCCCATCTGGCCCTGTTCATTCCTTCCCGCTTGATCCCGCTTTTTATTTATCTGTTGATTGACTCCTATCTTCTGAAAGTGCTTTTTGACTGGTTTCATCAGCCGATCCGTTTTCGGGAAGTGGTTTATCCGCGGGCCGCGCTTTACCTGCTGGCGTTGATCAATGTTCAGGTTTCCAACGGCGGAATGTTTTTATATCTGATGCGCCGGGCCGACATCAAGACCGAAAAATTGGCTGGTCTGGTTGCGTTCCGATTTGCCTGGTCGGTCTGGAGCATAAATTTCGGATTGAGTATAGCTTTGTTGTTAACCTTTCTTTTAAAATTTGAATTCCATTCCCCGCTGGCGATGGAGCTGATTTTGCTGGGGGTCGGAATTATTTGGGCGAGTTTGTTGTTATATCTGGGACTGGCTTATTACTATAACCATTACCGGCCCGAAACGGTTCATCGGCCGTTGTGGAATGCATTTATCCAGGCCCGGCCGAGACAGTATCTGGAAATCGCCGGCTTCACGCTCCTGCTCGCGGGGATCGGCGTGATCAATAATTATTTATGCGCCTTGAGCTTCGGGATTAAAATTCCGCTTCACGAGTTGGTGGTTCTGCTTCCGATCGTGGATTTGATCGCCAATCTTCCGATCGCCTTTGCCGGGCTGGGAACCACCACCTTTGCCTGGCAAACCTTCTGGAGCAGATATGCCACTCCCGAAGCTTTCCTTTCCTTTACCATCGCCCTGCCGGTTACAACCTACCTCTCGCGCGCTCTTTTTGCCCTGATCGCGTTTCCGCGCGCGGTCAAGTATCTTCAGGAGATTTTGAATAAAAAAAAATAACTCGGGTTGACCCGGCCCAACTCCGGGTTTGATGGTTTTTGATCAAGTTTCCGGTAAAGCTCCGGTTGCCGCCAGGTAGGTCGTGTATCCTCCGCTCAGATTTTTACAGCGAAAGCCCTTCTGGCTGAGAATCCGGCAAGCCAGATAGCTGCGCACGCCGGTTGCGCAGTAAACCAATATTTCTTTATCTTTCGGAATCTCCTGAAGCCGATTCCTTAAATCATCAATCGGAATATTAACCGAGCCGGGAATGGCGCCGGCTTTGAATTCAAAACCAGTGCGCACATCCAGAAGGAATTGATCCGGCTTCAAATTCATAACATCTTCCGTGTGGCAGACTTCAATTTCTCCGCGCAAAATATTGGCGGCGACAAATCCGGCAAAATTGACCGGGTCTTTGGCCGACCCGTAAGGCGGAGCATAACACAACTCCAGGTCTTCCAGGTCAAAAACCGTGAGACCGGCCCGGATCGCAATTGCCAGCGCATCTATCCGCTTGTCCACTCCCTCCTTGCCGATCGCCTGGGCGCCGAAAATCTTCCCGGTCTTCGGGTCAAATAACAGCTTGAGCCGGAGCGGGCTGGCGCCGGGATAGTAAGCCGCATGCCCGGCCGGATGAAGATAAACCTTTTCATAAGTCAAGCCGAGCTTCTTCAAGTTTTTTTCATTCAGGCCGGTTGCGCCGGCCGCCAGGTCAAAGACTTTGCAGATGGCTGTGCCCTGGGTTTTTTTATAACTAAGATTTTTTTCGCGGAAGATATTGGTTGCGGCGATTCTGCCTTGGCGGTTAGCGGGTCCGGCGAGCGGGATCAGAGTTTGAAAATTGCCGACCAACTGAGTCACTTCCACCGCGTCTCCCACCGCGTAAATATAGGGATCACTGGTTTGCAGATATTGATCAACCACGATTCCGCCGGTCACCCCAATCCTGAGCCCGGCTTCTTTTGCCAATTTGACTTCCGGTTTTACTCCCACGGCCAGAATCATCAGATCGCAGGCAATGCTTTCTCCCGTGCCGAGTTCCAGCTCCGGTCCTTGGGCGGTTTCCGAAATTTTCTTCAGCGAAGTCTTCAGCCGGAGATCAATCCCTTTTGAGACCAGATGCTGATGCACAAATGCGGCCATTTCCGGATCAATGGAAGAGATCACCTGATCCGCCAGTTCAATCACCGTCACTTTTACCCGGCGCCCAACCAGAGCCTCAGCCATTTCCAATCCGATGTATCCGCCTCCGATGATGACCGCTTTTGATGGCTTGACCTCATCCACGAAATTTTTTATCCGGTCGGTATCCGCGGCCGAGCGCAGGGTAAATACCAGATGATGATCAATTCCAGGTATGTCCGGCTTGATCGGCTCCGCGCCCGGACTCAAAATCAGGGCATCATACGCTTCAACCTTTTCCCCGCCGGTCCTCAGGTTGCGGGTTAAAACTTCTTTCCGCTCGCGGTTGATCCTGACCACCTCGGTCTGAGTGCGGATTTCCATATTAAATCTTTTGGCCATCCGCTCCGGGGTCTGGACCAAAAGCGCCTCCCGCCCCGGGATCACTCCGCTGATATAATAGGGGAATCCGCAGGTGGCTGATGAAATCTGCCCGCCTCGCTCAAACATAATGATCTCGGCATCCTCCGAAATCCTCCGCGCCCGCGCCGCGGCCGACGCCCCTCCGGCCACCCCGCCCACAATCAAGACCCTTTTCTTTTGATCCATCGCTCTTTCTTCCTTTACTTAAAATGATTCTTGCCCATGCGCCATATATCGTATTATCATCATAATTTAAAATAATAGATCAATCAGCTTCCTTTTCCTTTTTCAAGGGGATGATGGAACCCGGTTTCGCAATTTTTGCCTTATCCAACAGGTCAATGAAACTGGTCTTCCGCTTATGCTGGTCCCGGACCGTTTCCAGATATTTCTGGAACTCTTGCTTTTGCCCCCGGCGTTCCATCAATTCCTTGATCGCGATCAGAAGTTTGATGGTTTCTTTATAAGCCTGCCGGTTTTTTCCGTTGATGGTCGGCTCCACCAGCATTTGATAGATTCGGACGGATTCCTCCGGATTCCGCTCCTCCAGCTTTTCCGCGATTTTCCGCCAGAGATCCTCGGAACACCCTCGTTGTCTGGCTTCCTGCCAGGCCGCCTCCAGCTCTCCTTCCCAGAGATGAATTTGGATCAATTCCGAATTGGCGTAATACCAGGAATTCGGCTTGGGCGGGAATTTTTCAATGGCGTTTTGCAAAAAAACCATTGCCTGCGGTTTCCATTTCGGCCATTCTCCGGAGGGATAAGTATAGTCTTTTAAAAACTGATAGTTTTTCAGGGTGGGCGCGCGCCGAAACTCATCCCAGATCAGCTTGATCGCCTCTTGAGTTTGATTTCGCTTCAGATATTTTTCCGCCAGAAACAGAATGACTCTGGAATCAGGCCGACCGGCAAATTCTTTTAAACCTCTTTCCGCCCATTCTATTGCCTGATCCTCTTTTCCGGCCTGCTCATAAATTTCCGCGATTTCTAAAAAGTAATAGGGCAGGGAAAGATTCTGAGTTTTGATCTTAACCAGCTCTTCCAGATCCCCGGATTGGCGGGCAAGAGACTCCATAATCTTGGTGACGGTAAATCGCCGGGAGGAATGAATTTCTTCTTTGTCTTTCGGGCCAAGCCGAGGCAGGCGCGCCCATTCCTCTTCCGCCAGTTTCCGATAAACCGCCAAACCTTTTTCTCCCAGCACCCCCGCATATCTCTCCGCCGCGCCCAGAAACACCTCCCAATCCGAGCTCATCTCCCATTCAAACAATCTCCGGGCCAGTTCTTCGGGATCGGGCTTTGATTTCCCGCAAGCCCACAAATGTAATTCTTCCAGCCGCTCCAGAATTTCGTCCAGATGACCGTCCGAGTCATCCGCCTGATGAATCGCCTTTTCCACTTTTTTCAAGCAATGTTCCGCCAACTCCATGGTCTCTGCGGCCAATCCTTGTTCCAGGAGGTTTTCCAGGCCGTCAATCAGGTTATGAATCTTCCGGGCAAACCGGGGCATCTGGTAATAATCAATAAAATCACCGACCCGGGTGGCGCGATCAATTAAACTTCGGTAGCTTTTGAGATCCGCTCCTTTGCCGCTGGCAACCGCAGCCTTGATCAATAATTGATCCTGGAATTCCGGGTAATTTTCCGCTTGCTTACTAATCATCTCAATCAGCGCGGACTTTTCCCGGCTGGCAAGATATTTACGGATCATCTCCTCCCGGGATTCAATGGCCTTGGTATGATCTTGCGATTTCTTCTGATCCATCCATTCCAGGCCGGTGGCCACGCAATGTTTGCAAAACTCCTGATTCTCTCCCAGCGGGCAGGTGCAGGAATAATCAAGGGTTCCTTGCTCAGCCCGGAGCTTGACCTGGTAATCTTCGGTCCCCGCCACCACGGCGCTGATCACGCCGTTAAACTCCGAGAGATTTTCAACCAGCCCTCTCTTGAAGTAATCCTCTCCCCGGGCAAAATAAGTCGGCCCGGCCATCTCCAACAAAAATTTCCTGGTCAGGAGAGACGCCGGTTCTGATTTTTTATCCCTGGTCATCCGGTTTCCTTAATTGCCCATTCTTTCTGAATTTTGCAATCAAATAACAACTGACTTTTTTCCGGATTCAGAGCTTCCGGCCGGAAACTAAAATCCCGGTGGAGCCGGAGAAACGGGACCGCTCCGCATCCGGGCTCCAAACATTTTTCCTTGCCTTTGGGGCATCCTCCAAATTCGCAGAGCCTCCCCAGATAGCGGTCGGTTTCCGGCTCCATTATGAACACCTCCACCTGATGATGCGCGACTCCAATCTTTTTTTCCTGGAACAGACGATTGACCGCCCGGGAGCGGGCCTTTTGGAGGGGTTTCAATTGACCCAGATCGTCCATCCAGACCGCCAGATCCACATCCTTAACCTCGTGCCAGAGCTCAATTCCCGCTCTCCGGTATTCCCGGAATCTGGGGATTTCTTCCCACAGCGGCCTTGCGCACGAGCCGAAAAGAACTATTTTTTGGATGCCGGGAATTTTCCTGAATTCTTCCGAGACATATCCTGCGGCCAGGATAAAATTTTTCTGCCGTTCTTGTAAATAATCATTTTCCTGCTCAATCTCTTTTCGGGAAGGCCTGCTCATTTCGGTCCGGGATTTATTATATCACCCTCACCAGAGAGAGACGAAATTTTATTTACCGGCTACCGGCTTTTGGGCGGTCAGGAAAAGCGTCATTGGCATTCGGAGCAACTTTTTCTTTTTCAGATGGGCAAAGCCGGCGGAATGGAGCCAGCTCCGCCCGCTAAAATCATCCGCTCCAGCAAATTCTCCGGCACGATATCCATCCGCATCATTTCCTCCTTTGCCGGCAAACGGCTCGTTGCTTCAGGCCAATCTCTGCTTGCCCCGGCTATGGCTTGATCGTTTCTCGGGCGATCAGCATGCGCTGGACTTCGCTGGTGCCTTCATAAATAGTGGTGACCCGGGCGTCGCGGTAAATCCGCTCAATCGGGAATTCTTTGGTATATCCGTATCCGCCGTGAATTTGCAGGGCCTGATATGCGGAGCGGTTCAAGGTTTCCGAGGCGAAAAGCTTGGCCATTGACGCTTCTTTCATATATGGCTTGCCCGCTTCTTTCAAGGCCGCGGCCGAGAGCGTGAGCAGGGTGGATGCTTCCAGGCCGGTGGCGATGTCCGCAATCATCCATTGCACCGCCTGATGCCCGGAAAGGGGTTTATTAAACTGCTCTCTCTGGTCGGCGTATTTTTTCGCCTCTAAAAGACAGGCGCGGATCATTCCCACGGCCTGGGCCGCGATCCCGATCCTGCCGGAGGCTAAAGCCCTGATTACCATCCCCATCCCCTCTCCTTCCTTGCCGATCCGGTTCGCTTCCGGCACTTCGCAGTCCTCAAAAATCAGCTCCACGGTTTCGCTGGCGCGAAGTCCCATTTTGGGAATACTCTTTCCAACCTTCAGGCCCGGCGAGTTTTTCTCCACCATCAAGGCGGTCAGTCCGCGGCCTCCCGAATCCGCGGTTCGGGCCAGGACAAAGATTTCTCCGGCAGATCCGCCGTTGGTGATGAAGACCTTGATCCCATTGAGAAGATAAAATGACCCTTTGCGTCTGGCCCTTAATTTGATCTCGGCGAGATTGGAGCCGGCATCCGGCTCGGTTAAAGCAAAAGCCCCCAGAACCTTGCCCGAAGCCAGGGGCGTCAAAAGCCGATTTTTCTGATCCTCGCTCCCGAATTGAACCAGGGGCTCGCAAGTAAGATTGGTCACACTCATCGTCACCGCGGTGGAGGCGCAGGCGCGAGCAATCTCCATCACGGCCAGAACATAAGCCACGGCTCCGACTTCGCTTCCGCCGTATTTTGCCGGAACCATCATCCCGCAGAGACCGAGCTGAGCCATCTTGAGAACCAGCTCGCGGGGAAACTCTCCGGTTTCATCACGCTTGGCAGAGCCGGGAGCAACTTCCTTGCCCGCAAACTGCTCCACCATCACTCTGACCATTTCCTGCTCCGGGGTTAAGGGGAAATACATATCAGCCTCACGGATTATAAATCACGACCAGGAGTCTGGCCGGTTCTTTGCCGGGATTTTTTAAAAAATGCTTCCTGCCGGAGTCAAAATGAATGTTCTGACCCGGCTCTAAAGAGCAGGTTTTCTTGTCCACCGTTATTTTGAGCCGTCCGGAAAGCACATAAACGAACTCCTCGCCCGGATGCCGGTAGGCAACTTTACGGTGAACGCTTTTCGGCTCGATGGTAACTTCAAAAGCCATCAGGTGATAATCTTGGCCGCCCCGGGTCAGAAGCTGATAGGCATAATCCCGGGTTCTCTGCTCAAGGGCTTTTTGTCGTTTCTCGCGGGAAGGCTCCCGGGCCGGCCCGCTCATAAATGCCGACGGCTCCACGGCCAGGTGCCGGGCAATGGTGATGATCTCAGCCACCGGCGGCAAGACCTCATTCCGCTCCAGCTTTGCCAGGTACAAAGGCTTCAGATTCAACTGACCTGCCAGTTCCTCCAGGCTCAAGCCGGAAGCCTCCCTGAGCCTTTTTAATTTTTCCCCAAAGGTTTCAGCTTGATCCTTCTTCACCATCCGGTCCTCCTGAGTATCTGAAATATTTTGCCATCCCAGATTACCATATCCGGAGCGATTAGCAAAAAAGGGGGGCATTCTCTTGAGCCGGCCCTTTTCAGGAACAGATGATAAAAACAGGATTCCTCTTCCTAATTGATAGCCTTTTCAAGGGGTTAATGATTTTACTTGACTATAAATTAAATAGTTTTTATAATAGTATTAGATGGGGGAGTTGTCTCCAAACGGGGTGGTATTCAGGTAAGATGAAGAGCAGGGGTTAAGCCTGAATGAGTAAGGAAAAGGAAAAGCTATTACTTTCCGCCCAGAAGCTGGCCCAGCGCGGCCAACTGGACAAGGCGATCAAGGAATACCTTAGAGTCGTTGAAATCGACCGGAAAGATGTAAAAGTCCACCTCAAACTCGGCGACCTTTACGCCAAGCTCAGAGATCAAGGCGGGGCAGTCAAGCATTACGCGGAAGCGGCCAAATACTATACCAAGGACGGCTTTTATTCCAAGGCCATCGCGGTCTATAAGCGCGTCCTGGAGCTGGACGAGAACCGGGATGATATTTATCAGCAGATGGCGGATTTATATCAGCGCCTGGGAATGGTCGGGGACGCAATGTCGCTCTTTCAGCGGATCGCGGGCAATTTTGAAAAGGACGGAAAGCTGAAAGAGGCGCTGGATATATATCGGCGGATGGCGGAGCTGGACCCCAAGAATGTGGTCAACCTGACCAAGCTGGCGGAAGTTTATTACAAGAACGGGATGAAGAAGGAGGGGTATCAGGCTTTCCGCCGGGCTTTGAATGAGCTTAAGGAACAAAACCGGTTTGAGGAATATGTCCGCTTGATGGAGAAGCTGGCCAAAGCGGACCCGGACAATAGTGAAAACCTGAAAGAGCTTTGCCAGGTTTATCTGAAGCGAAAAGTCTATGATCGCGCCTATCCGGTTCTGGCCCGGATTCATCAACAGGCTCCCGATGATCTCCAGATGCTGGCCAATCTGGCTCAGGTTTGCGCAAAACTTGAGCGCAAAGAAGAAGCCATAAATTTTTTCAAAGAATTAGCCCGGGATTATCAAAAACAGGGATTGAGATCAAGCGCCCGGGAGGCCCTGGAGAAGGTTCTGGCTCTGAATCCCAATGATGAGTTGGCCAAAAAAGCCGTCGGCGGGATTCCGCCCGAGCCGAAAAAATCGGAGGAAGTGGTTGAGCTGAGCGAAACCGCGGAATTAAAAGAAGAAGTGGTGGAAAGCGGGATTGAAGAGCTGGAGGAGGCGGTTGAAGAAGAAGCCGTGATCGCGGAAGAGCCGGCGGCAAAACCAACCGAGGAAAAGCTGACCCCGGAGCAAATTCAGGAGCACCTGACCGAGGCGGATGTTTATCTTAAATATGGACTGCGGGATAAAGCCCTGACCCATATTCAGACCATCCTCAAAGTTGATCCGGAAAATATAGAAGCTTTCAAACGGCTGAAAAATATAGAGCTGGAGGCTAAAAATCAGAGCGCGGCGCTGGAAAGTTTGAAAAAGATTTGTTCCCTGGCTGAAAAGAAAACCGACTGGAAATCACTCCTGGAGGCGGCCCGGGAGACGCTCCAGATTAAATCCGATGATAAAAATGCCGAAGCCTGGCTGAAGAAAGCTCATAATGAACTGGAAAAACTGGAAAAGAAGAGAGCGATTCCGGAGGCGGCAGAGCCGGAATTAGCTGAAGAGCCGGAGATCATTGAGGTTGAGGAAGAGCCGGAGGTTGAGCGAAAAGCAGAAGCCAGGCCGGCTCCGGTTTCAGCAAAGCCGGGGGGAAAACCAGCGACGGACATGGCAGCGGCCAAGCCCGGGGGAAAGAAAGTCGCGGAGAAACCGCCGGCGGTTAAAGCTCCGCCAAAAGAAGCTGAGGCGGTTTTTGATTTCAAAGAAGATCTGGAAGAAGCGGAATTTTATACCCAACAGGGTCTGGAAGATGAGGCGCTTCGGGTTTATCTGGAGATTTTAAAGAAGGATCCGAAGAACCAGCAGGCTTTAGCCCGGTCAAAAGAACTGGAAGCCGCTATCAAGAGCAAGGCCGGGAAGGCGGAAGAGGAAGAAATTGAGGTTGAAGTCAGCGCCCAGCCCGCGGAGGCGGAAGTTAAAGCGGAGGCGGAAGAAGAAGTTTTAGTTGAGGAAGAAGAGGCCGAGGAGGGAGAGGTTTTAGAAGAAGAGGAAGTCGCGGAGCGGGCCGAAGAGAAAGTTGCCGAAAGCATTGATACCGGAATAGATTTTGGAGTCAAGGCCGGGGAAGAAGCCAGGGCTGGGCTGAAGGAGCAAAAGGAAGAGGGGGAGCGCGAGGAAGTAATAGAGGAAGAAGTGGTGCTTTCGGTTGAGGGGGAGGCGGAAAAGGTTGAATTGGGGGCAAAGGCGGAAGAGGAGGCATTGGCGGAAGAGCCTGCGGAATCAGCGGAAGAAGAAGAGCCTAGGGTTAGTTGGGAAGAAGGGCCGGGGGCCGATGCAATGTCGGCTGAGGCCGGATCTGCGGAGTCTGCGGATATTTTTGCGGGCGCCGGAGCAGAAGGAGCGTTTGATCTGGCCGCGGAGCTGGAAAAAGATGATTCAGGTCCGGCCCCGCAGGTTACCGGATTGAGCACGAGCGAGAAATACAGCTTTAATGATATGTTCAAGTCGTTCAAGGAAGGCGTCAGCAAGCAGGTGAGCGAGGATGACGCGGCCACCCATTATGATCTGGGCATTGCCTATAAAGAGATGGGCTTATATGATGATTCGGAGCAGGAATTCCGGGTTGCCTTAAAAGCCGGCCATAATGTCACCGATTGCCATTTAATGATCGGGCTTTGTTATGCGGAGCGGGGCAGATACGAGAAGGCGATTGAGGAGTATGAAAGCGGGATCAGTGTTCCGAGCATAACGGACAAGGAAAAAACCGCTCTCTTCTATGAGCTGGCTCAGGCCTGGATGGGATTGGGAGACTTGAACAAGGCCTTGAAGATGTTTGAAAAAACCCAGTCTTTGGATCCGGGATTCCGGGAGGTGGGCGCAAGGGTGGAGGAAGTTAAATCCAGATTAGGTGGAGCCCGACCCAAGATTCCGGAGGTGCCGAGTCGGGAGGAAGTCAGCTGGGAGAGCGCGGCTTTAAGCGAGCCGGGAAGTTCGGAGGAGGAAAAAGCAGAGGAAGGGAAACGGGAAGAGGAGAAGAAGAAGAGGAGCAAAAAGATCAGTTATGTGTAGGGGCAGACCTGCGTGTCTGCCCTGGCAAGGGCCACGGCGTGCCGTGGCCTTTCGGGGAGCGGAAAATGGATTATCTAGAATTTTACGGATTGATGGAAGAGCCTTTCAGTCAGGCGCAGAATCTGAAATTTTATTTTAACAGCGCCCAGCATTCCCGGGCCATGCTCCGGCTGATGTATGCGGTGGACACGATGAAAGGCCTGGCCGTGCTGTTGGGCGAGATTGGAACCGGCAAGACCATTCTGGCGCGGTGGATGCTGGACAACCTGCCGGAGGCGGAATATGAATCGGCGCTTCTGGTGATCATTCATTCTCAGATCACCGCGGACTGGCTTTTAACCAGGATCGCCCGCCAGCTCGGGATTGAGAATCCGGCTCCGGAAAAGCTCAAACTTTTGAATCAGTTATATAACCGCCTGATTGAGCTTCATGATAAAGGGAAGAAGGCGGTGGTCCTGGTGGATGAGGCGCAGATGCTCCGGAGCAAGGACATCATGGAAGAATTCCGCGGGTTATTGAACCTGGAGATGGATGGCAAGTTGATTACTTTCGTCTTTTTCGGTCTGCCGGATCTGGAAGAGCATCTGCACCTGGATGAGCCCCTGGCGCAGAGGATTGCGATTAAGTGCCGGCTGGAGAGTTTCAATCGGGAGGGCAGTGAAGGATACATCAGCCATCGCTTGCGGATGGCGGGCGCGAAAAATCAGTTCTTCAGTTCCAGGGCGATTGATTTAGTCCATATTTACTCCCGCGGGATTCCCCGGCTGATCAATGTCATCTGTGATAATTGCCTGTTTGAAGGATACCTGTTAAAGCAAAAAAGCATTGACGAAAACCTGGTGAAGGCCATTGCCGCGGATCTGGGGCTGGCCTTGAAAAAAACCGAGAAAAAAGAGCCGGTCAAACTGAAAAGTGTTGCTCAGCCCGGCGCGCCGAAAATGCCTGCGGAAGAGGCTGGAGACAGCACGGAGGCGGAGCTGGAAAGCGCGATGAGCAAGGCAATCATCAGCGAGAAAGGGGGAGAAGAAACCGAGGAACTGGATAGTATGCTGGACAATATCATTAAAACCGAGGAAAAAGCCGCTCCCTCAAAATCAGATCAAAAGCCATCCTCCGCCTCGGAATCAGCCAAAAAGGCGGAAGAGGAGATTGACCGGATCCTGGATAACCTGGACGAACAATAAAAATCAGCCCTGAATCTCCCGGCGCTTGCTTTATCGCTGATGATTACTATAATAAGTTTTTCTGGAATAAAAATATTTTATTCAAATGCCCGATTAGAAAGTGACGGCGAACGGATTGGAGCTCCAACTATCAGAGCTTAAGGTTCAGCCCTTTTTATTGATCAATCAAAAGGGGTTGATCAAATTTTACAGCCCGGGGTTCAGCCAGATTTTCTTTCCCCCCAAATCAGGGGAGTCAATTGAGAAATATATTCATCCGGAGGATTTGAAAGAGTTTCAGGCCTGGTTTAGAAATTTTAATTCCAAAGAATCCCCGGGGACCGTGGTCAAGAGCCTGCGGTTTGCCAATGAGACCGGCCGGATCCTCTCCGCAATGATCCGGCCGGAAAAGACTTCCCGGGACGGCATTATTTTCTGGTGCTGGGAAAATAGAGGCTTAAAGGAGACCGGAGATTTCTGGGAGGCGGCCCTGACCCCGGCAATGGAAGCAGTATTTTCCAGCATTCTGGATGGAGCCTTTCTGGTAAATATAGAAGGCAAACTGATTGCCACCAATCAGGCGTTAAGCCAGATGCTGGGATACCATAAATTGGAACTGCTGGGTCTGCCGGCGGGGAAACTTTTTTCGGACGATCCCGCGGAGATTCAAATGGCCACCCGGCGCTTTGGCTTGATTATGAAATATGACCGGGTGCAAGAAGTGAATTTGACCTTGAAGGCGAAATCCGGAGAAGCAGTTGAAATCAGCCTGAACGGGGCCGTGATTCGTGGGGAAGGAAACCAGTTGGTGGGAATTCTGGCGATAGCGCGGGACCTCCGAGAGAGCAAGCTGATGCGCCAGCTGAAAAATAAGACCGAGGGACTGGAAAAAGCAATGACTGATCTGAAACAGGCGGATAAAATCAAGGATGACTTTTTAAGCCTGGTCGGGCACGAGCTTCGCACCCCCCTGTCCAATATCCTGGGCTATGCCGAGTTTCTGGCCGATGGAAACCTGGAGGAAAAAGAGAAGGAGGAATTTACCGGGATCATTTACCAGGAGGCGCGGAGGCTGGCCCGGCTGGTGAACGAGATTCTGGATATGAGCCGGCTGGAGTCGGGCCGGCTGGTTTATCACTATGTTTATCAACCCCTGGATCCGGTTCTGGAAGAGGCGGTGAGCTCGGTCAAGGCTGATGCCGATCAGAAAAGAATGTTGATTCATCTGGCGAAAGGATTTGGCAAAGAAATCTGGTTTGATCGGGACCGGATCAAGCAGGTGGCGGTAAACCTATTCAGCAACGCGGTCAAATATTCGGAGCCGGAGCATGAGGTCTGGATTGAAAGCAAAGAATTGGATCAGGGGGCGTTGATTTCAGTCAAGGATCAGGGAATCGGGATCGCGGCTGAAAATCTGGAAAAAGTGTTTGAGAAGTTTCATCGGGTGGAAAACCTGGAGCATCATTCACAAGGCGCCGGCCTGGGATTGCCGATTGCGAAGAGGATTATTGAGGAAGGCCATAACGGGAGGGTCTGGCTGGAGAGCGAGGGATTGGGCAAGGGGAGCGTCTTTTATGTGTGGATTTCCGGAGGAATGAAAAATGGCAGATAGCCCGATCCTGATTATTGATGATGACCGGTTAATCCAGAAAATCCTGGAGCATGCTTTTACGGAAAAAGGATGGCAGGTGATGAGCGCCGGTGATGCGGAAAAAGGCCTGGAACTGATCCGGTCTTTGAAGCCCAGAATCCTGGTTCTGGATATCTTTCTGCCCGGAAAATACAGCGGGCTGGAACTCTTGCGTCTATTAAAAAATGACCAGGAGTTAAAAGGGATTATGGTGGTAATGATGACCGCAGGAGACAGCGGTAGATATTTTGCTCCCTGCCGGGAGGCAGGAGCTGAGTTTGTTGTCCCTAAACCCTTTAGCCCCAGAGCCTTTGTCCATCAAGTGGAGATGCTGATCAAGGAAAAGGAGGATAAAAATGAGTGAGGGCAAAGTTTTCCTGATTGACGACGACCCGGTCGCGCGTCAACTTTACACCCGGGCCCTGGAAAAAGCCGGCTTTTCCGTAATGGGAACCGATCGGGTAATCGGCACCACTTCCACCATCAATGAATTTTCTCCCGATATTATTCTCCTGGATGTGATGATGCCGGCGATTTCCGGCGATAAAATGGTCAAGATTCTCAAACAGTCCATCCGCTCCGGACCGATTATAATTCTGGTCTCCAACAAGAGCGAAGATGAACTCAAGAAATTAAAGGAAGAATGCGGGGCAGATGATTATGTGGCCAAGATCGCCGGACTCAATTCGCTTTTGCGCAAGGTCAATGAGCATATCTTCCGGAAAAAAGGCGGCAAAGCCTGAGAGAGCGGCAGGCTGAAAAGCTTGGATGTCGCGTCAGGCTTTATGCCTGACCTGATGGTCACCCACAAGGGGTGACGCTACCTTCTCTCGGGCCAGACTTGTTTCCCTCCCACGAAAGTATAGATCACCTTGATCTCTTTTATTTGTGCCGGCTTAACCTTCAGAGGATTTTCACTTAAAACCACGAAATCCGCCAGTTTGCCCGGCTCCAGGGTTCCCTTGTCCTTTTCCGCAAGCTCCGCATACGCGCTTCCAATGGTGTATGCCCGAAGCGCTTCCTCTACCGTCAGCGCCTCTTCCGCGTTGAGCGGCCCGTCCATTCCGTTTTTGCTCTTTCTGGTGACCGCGTAATAAATCCCGAGCAAGGGCTGAAAATCCACTTCCGCGGGAAAATCCGAGCCAAAAGATAAAGCCGCTCCGGCCTCCAGCAAACTTTTGTAAGGATACGCCTCCTTTGCCCTCAGCTCGCCCAGGATCCGGAGGTCTTTCTTCGGGTTGGAAAGCGCAAAGGGCTGGACACAGGCAAGCACATTCAGTTTGCGGAACCGATCCAGGTCTCCAGGAAGCGTCATCTGAATATGCTCAAGCCGGTTGCGCAAAGGTTTGAAAGAAGGATATTTCGCCTCAGCCTGCTCAATCGCGTCCAGAGCCGAATGAACCGCCTGATCCCCGATCGCGTGAATCGCAACCTGCCTCTGGTTATTCGCGATTTCCATAACGATCAGGTCAAGTTCCTTTTTAGAATGCCGGGGAATCCCATAATTGCCCGGCTCGCCGGCATAAGCAACGCTCATCCAGGCGGTTTTAGTGGAAAAGGCGCCATCGCTGAAAATTTTGACCGGGCCGAGTTTGATCCAGCTGGGATCATACCTTGCCGCTTTCATCATCGCCGACCCGTACCAGTATTCGGCCATTGCCCAGCAGGTGAAGCGGCAGGTAAGATTCCCTTCATTCTTCAATCCGGCCAGAAGCCAGACCACCCTTGGATCATAAGTATTATCCTGCACCGAAGTGATCCCGGCGCCGCGGTAAAGCTCCAGCGCTTTTAAAATCGCCTGCCTTCGCTTTTCCCCGGAAATACCGGTCAAAGCCGCGGCATAAACCGGCTCCGTGGCCCGGTCTTTTAAAATCCCGGTTGGCTCTCTTTTTTCGTCCCGCTCAATTTCTCCGCCCGAAGGATTCGGGGTATCGCGGGTGATCTCCAGTTGATTGAGCAAGTAGCTGTTCGCCCACATCCCATGCCCGCTATATTGAGTTAACAGCACCGGATGATTCGGGCTGACCTGGTCCAGCATTTTCTTGTCCGGGTTCGGGCAAAACTCATAATCCCAGCTATGGCCGAACACATAATCTCCCGGCTTGGTTTTCTTCACCTCTTCCTTGATGATCTTAACGATCTCCTCGCAACTCTTGCCAAAAAGATTCGGCTGAAGGGAAAACAGCCCGCCTTCCAGAGTATGGGTATGATTGTCAATGAAACCAGGAATCACCGTCAGGCCGTTCAGATCCAGCATCCAGCATTCCGGCCCGCAGATTTTTTCCGCCGGCTTCCGATCGCCCAGATAAATGATCCGCTCCCCTTCGATCACCATCGCCTCGGCTTCCGGAAGTTTTTCCGACATCGTGATGATTTTGCCGTTAAATACCAGGAGCCGGGATCCCATCGGCAGGGCGCCGGCAACCGCTCCGGCGATCAGAAATAAAATCAGAAAAAAGCCCATCCTCAGCTTCATCATTTACTCTTCCAGAATCGCCACCGCTCTGACCCAGCCGGCGCCGGCGTTTTTGATCTTGACCGGGAAGCAGACAAGACTAAATCCCAGCGCCGGGATTTGATCAAGATGAGCGAGCTTCTCCAGATGACAATAGCCTCTTTCAATCCCGGCAAAATGCGCTTCCCAGATAATCTCCGGATTCTTCGTCCGCTGATATTCCTGGGCAATCTTCAAAAGCGGCCGATCCCAGCTCCATCCGTCCGTGCCCACCACCCGCACCCCCTGTTCAATCAGCCAGAGCGTGGATTCCTTCCCGGCGCCGCATCCCTTGACCAGGTATTCCGGCTTTCCCCAATCAGGACCGGCTCCGCTCTGGATCAAAACAATTTCTCCGGGCTTGAGCTGATGACCGATTTTCTCCAGAGCCTTCCTGAAATCTTCCGGCTCCAGACGGTATCCATCCGGCCGATCCGAAAAATCCAGCTTTACCCCCGGACCATAGCACCATTCCAGGGGAATCTGATCAATGGTGAGCGCCGGCTTCCCGCGATCCATCGTCGGATGATAGTGAAAGGGCGCATCCAGATGCGTGCCCGAATGGGTGCTCAATCGGAGATTCTCAACCGCCCAGCCCAGTTGGTTCGGAAGGTCCTCGGTCTTGATCCCGGGAAAAAATAACCTCATCTGTTCCGCGCCCTGTTGATGATCCAGATATTCTATTTCCGGAATCATTCCAGGCGGGTCCGAAGGCAGGCCCGGCTCCAGGGCGATGCTTAAATCCACAAATCTTTTTTTCTTATTTTTACTCACTTTTTCTGGTCTTCCGGAGCGGGGGTTGAGTCTTTATTATTGGTCTTGGATTCCGTTTCTTTCCGGTCTTTAAAAATGGACTTGCGCCAGAAGGGTTTGATCACCTTGTCCGGCTCCAGCGAATTCTCAATCTGGATGTCCCGGATGTATTTGCGAAAATCGTTGAGCTGGCCGGACACGATGGAATTATTGGTGAGCGTTTTCGGGATCATCGGAAACCACCACCAGCCTATATACTGAAACAGCCGGTATTCCGCCAGGGTCCGGCTTTGATCCAATCCGATCAACTTCCAGGAGCCATAATATTTGGCAAAATCCCCTTGCTTCATCTGAAATTTGATCGCGCCCGATTCTTTGGATTCTTCAAACGAAAGAAGCAAATTATAGTCCGGGAAGGGCCAGACATTTTTCAGCTTCACCCGCACCCAGGTTTGATTCCCCTCCTTCTTCTCCACCTTGAGCTCCCGGAGATCGGAGAGAAATTTCGGATAAGAAAGATAATCCGTAATCACCTGCCAGGAAGTATCCAGCGGCGCCTGAAAAATTACCCTGCCCACTGCCATCTGATCCCCGGTGCCTGGATCCTTCTCGCTGTGAACCAGAATCGCTCCCTTTTCCAGACGCGCCCGTTCCTTGCTCTCCTGCTGGGCGAAAGCTTCATAACTGAATCCTGAAGAAAAGATCAGGAAGAAAGTTATCAATCTTTTAATCATCAGCATTTCATTATCCCCTGATTTCCCAATGGCTTCAAACTTTAGCCAGCGCTTGCTGAAAATCGGAAACGATGTCTTCAATCGCCTCAATCCCTACCGAGACCCGGATCATCTCCGGCTTGATCTCCAGTGCTTTTTTCTCCTCTTGCGGGAACGCCACATACTGGGTGGAGTAAGGATGAATCACCAGGGTCTTGGCATCGCCCAGATTGGCCAGATGATAGCAGAGCCTCAAATTCCGGATCAGCGTGAAACACTGTTCCTGATTTTTCAGGCCAAAGGTCAAGAGCGCGCCATAGCCTTTGCCGGAAAAAAGTTTCCGCGCCGTTTTATGATATCTGCTGGAAACCAGTCCCGGATAGTTGACCCATTTCACCTTCGGATGCCCTTCCAGGAATTTTGCCAGCTTCCGGGCATTAGCCAGATGCTTTTCCATCCTGAGCGCCAGGGTCTCCAGTCCGATCAAGGTCAAATAGGAATGAAACGGCGCCTGAAAAGATCCCAGCACCACCAGATATTCCCTCCAGAGTTTATCGGAAAATGCCAGGGCGCCGGCCCGCTTGACCGCCTCGGCAAAATCCGGGAAGCGTTTGGAATTCCATTTAAATCTTCCGGCGTCAACCACGGCTCCGCCCACGGCCGAGCCGTGCCCGTTCAGAAACTTGGTGGTGGAATGAATCACGATGTCCGCTCCCAGCTCAATCGGCGCCAGGAGATAAGGCGTTGCCAGGGTGTTGTCCACCGCCGCCGGGATTCCTTCATTGTGAGCCAGCTTACAAATGGCCCGAAGCTCCGGAACATCCATCCTGGGATTGCCGATGGTCTCCAGGTAAATCAGGCGGGTCCGGGAATTGATCTTTACCTGAAAATTGTTCGGATCATCGGTTTCCACCAGATGCGCCTTCACCCCATACCGGGGCAAAATCCGCGTGAAAAAAATATGGGTGGATAAAAACAGCGAGTTCCCGCTGACCACCTCATCTCCGGCGCGGGTCAAAGCCAACACCGTGTTGGTAATCGCGGCCATCCCGCTCGCAAACACCAGCGCTTTTTTGCCTTGCTCCAGTTCCGCGATTCTCTGCTCCAGCACCCGGCTGGTGGGATTGTGCATTCTTTGATAGATATATCCCGGCTTTTTGCCGGCAAAGGTCTCGCTCAATTCCTCTCCGGTTTCATATCGGTGGGCCGCACACTGGTAAATCGGCACCTGGGAGGCGCCCTGGTAAGCTTCCGGCTGATTCCCGGAATGAATCAGGATGGTCTCAAATTTCCAATTCCTTTTTGCCATTTCGTCCTCCTGAGTAACACTCAAATTAAGCGCCTTATTATTTTAACCCGAACTTGCCCGAGATTAAAGGGGAGCAGGGTTTGGGTGGAAAAGGGAACAGACCTTTGGCAAAATTATTTGCCGGGCTGAAAACCAAAAAGGAGAACCCGTTTGCGCCCCGGGCTGATGCCGAAAAGCAGGGGCAGGGCTTGCCCTGCCCTGATTGGGCGCGGCAATCCCGCGTATTTCGCGGGACCCTGCGATCTCCAATGATAAATGTCACCAATAATGTCGCGCATCCGACCAGAGTTATCTTCGGTATCGGATGGCGCTTTCCGCGAAGAAGATCGGGATCAAGCCCGGGGCTCGGCTGTTTTAAGGTCGGGGTCGTTTTAAGCAAGAATCTTGGAAGTGGTTTTAAAGTGGGTTTTGGCGGTTTGTTCAAGGGCATCAATGCCGGATTTTTTCACCAGCCTTTTGCCCGCGTCAATTACCAGGTCCGAGGCGCCTTTGGGGAGCTCCATTCCGAACTGGCGGGAGAGCTGATCCAGGCGGGCGAGAAATTCCGAGCGCGCAATCACGCTGGCGCAAGCCACGGCCAGGTCCTCTTCCCCGCGATGCCTCTGCACCAGTTTGATCTCCTTTCCCTTCCGCATCAGCGCGTTGCGGATCAAACTCTCATCCCCGAACTGGTCCGAGACCGCGAGTTTGACCGGATGCTGGGCCAGGAGATTTTCAATGGCGCGGCTGTGGGCCCAGGCCAGGATCCGGTTGACATTGTTCATCTTGAGATGAAGCTGGTTGTATTTTTTCGGCCCGATCACGACCGTTGAATAGGGAACGATTTTTATCAGCTCCGCGGACATTTGTTTGATGGTGTAGTCCGAGATGGATTTGGAATCGCGGATCCCGAGTCGGATCAATTGCGGCTCCTTTTCCGGGTCAACCACCGCCCCGGCGGTCACCAGCGGTCCGAAATAATCCCCCTTGCCCGACTCATCCACTCCGATTCTCGGCTCGGATTTCAGAGTCCAGCCGGTCTTGACCAGGCCCATCAAATAAAGCTCTTCCGCCAGATCTGCCGCGTCTTTGCCCTGGAGCAGAAGCTTGCCGGTCTGATACCAGTTGATGATGGCGTCGCCGTGCCGGGCCTGGAACCCGGCCGGCGTTTTTTCTATCTTTACTCCCAGCTGAATTAAAAATTTTTTCAGCTCCCGTAAATCCGGCTCGGAAAGGGATAAAGTTATATTTGTAATCCGGCTCACTTTTGTCTAGAACTCAAAATCTTCGTCCTCGGTCAGGAACTCTTTTTCCCGATGGGTCAGGATCCGGTTGCAGCCGGGACAGGTCAGCATCTTCTCTCCGACCAGCACCTCGTTATACATCTGGGAAGGGATGATCCGGAAGCAGGTCTGACAGACTTTATCAATCACCCGGGCAAAGGCTCTGGCGCCCAGCCGTTGTTGAAGAAAATAATAATTCTCCAGAAAGTCTTTGGGAACCAGGGAGAGGATTCCTTCCCGGGCCTTTTCTTCATCGGGCAGGATGGCTTGGGCGCGTTCCAGCTTTTTGGCCAGCTCTTTTTTCTTATCCTCGGTTTCTATTCCTTCCTGCTCAGATTGCTTTTTGGCTTCCTTGAATCCGATCTCCGCCTGGTCAATCTGGTCGTAAAGAAGCAGGATTTCGGTTTCCAGGTCGGAACTTTTCTTCCTCTGCTCCTCAATTTCCTTGAGCGTGGCCTCATATTCCTTGTTGGTCTTGACCGCGTAAAGCCGGGCATTACATTTGCTGATGTGTTCCTCGCCCTGCTTGAGGTCAAGCTCTTTTTTCATTCGGGCCTTTTTCAGCTCATCCAGGAAGCTTTTTTCGGTTTCGTTTCTTTTTTTTATCAAATCCTTTTGTTCTTCCAACTCTTGGATAAAATCCTGATAGTGGTCAATGAAATGGCGGAGCCGGTCCAGGCGGAGATCAATCTCCTGAAGCCGCTCCAAAGCCTCCAGATTTTTTGCCACTCAACCCTCCCTCAAAATAAAAAAAGGGGCATCCGCAGATGCCCCCTTTGAAAAGGCATTCCCTTTTCTGATTTATTAGTTCGCGTCATCTTTTTTCCCTTCCCGGCTTTTCACTGGCAATGTTTTATAGCAAATTTTGATTCTCTTTGCAACCCCACGGAATCACGCGGCAAAAATGCGCGCGAAAATTTCAAAATCCCCGGAGAGCCGGCCTTTACCCTTTCAAACTTTGAAACTTTAGTTTGTGGGCCCACCAGGATTCGAACCTGGGACCCGCCGGTTATGAGCCGGCAGCTCTACCACCTGAGCTATGGGCCCGTCTATCCGCATATTATAGCGAGATTCAGCCGAGGCTCAATTAGGCGGCAAGAGGCAAACGAGGAAAGAGGAATGGAAATAATCGGGATTCGGAGTTCAGAGTTAGGGTAATTTACCAATTCCCAACCCCCAATCCCTATCAGCTTATCAGCCTGGATCAATGCTCAATAAACACCTTGAGCTTCTTCGCCCTACTGATATGGCGGAGTTTGCGCAGCGCCTTGGCCTCAATCTGGCGGATGCGCTCGCGGGTGACATCAAAGTCCATTCCGACTTCCTCCAGGGTGTGATCGGATTTTTCGCCGATCCCGAACCGGAGTCTGACCACCCGCTCCTCTCTGGGGGTGAGCGAACTGAGCACATCCCGGGTCTGGTTCTCCAGGTCTTCCTTGATCACGCTGTCCAAAGGCCCGGAGATGGTCTCGTCCTTGATCAAATCCCCCAATCGGCTATCCTCTTCCTCGCCGATCTGCATCTCCAAACTGACCGGCTCCTTGGCGATCTTCAAAACCTTGCGCACCTTTTCAATCGGCATTTCCATCTTCTCCGCGATCTCCTCCGGGTTCGGCTCCCGGCCCAGCTTCTGCACCAGATAGCGGCTGGTCCGGATCAGCTTGTTGATGGTCTCAATCATATGCACCGGGATCCGGATGGTGCGGGCCTGGTCGGCGATGGCGCGGGTGATGGCCTGGCGGATCCACCAGGTGGCGTAGGTGGAGAATTTATATCCGCGCTGATACTCAAACTTTTCCACCGCCTTCATCAGGCCGATATTTCCCTCTTGTATTAAGTCCAGAAATTGTAGGCCGCGATTAGTATACTTCTTTGCAATATTGACCACCAGCCGGAGATTGGCGCGGATCAATTCATCTTTGGCTTTCCGGATCTCCACTTCTCCCTGCTCAATCTGCCGGATCAGCGCCTTCAACTCATTCAAACCTCCCAGTTGAGTCTCCTTCAATACACTCCGAATCTCATTCCGGCATCGGTGAAGATCTTTATGGGTTTGATCCAGTTCTTTAAACGAGGCGCCGGTTTGCTCTTCAATCCTGTTTCTGATCCGGGCGCTTTCCTTGCCGCGGGAGAAGAGGTCTTTAATTTCTCCTTCGCTCATCTCAAATTTATTTTCAATTTTTTTAATTTCGCCTTCGGCTTTTTCCGCCCGGCACATCATTTCCCGGATTTTGGCCACAATCTGGGAGCGCTGGCGGTCGCTCAGATTGATGGCTTTCATTAATTTCAAAAGGGCTTCCTGACATTTTTTGATCTCGCGTCCCAGTCTTCTTTTTCTATCTTTCCTCAGCTTTTTTTTGCGCAAGTTTTTCTGGAGTTCGCAGAGCTTAAGATCTTTCCGGGTGACTTTATCAATGAGTTTGGCCACCCCTCTTCTGCTCTGTCCCGGCTCCAGCTCAAAATCATCATCGGCCTCCATTTCCTCAAACTCTTCGGTTTCAACCTCATCTGCCTCCAGAGAAATTTCCTCCTGTTTGAATTTCTCTCCCCACTGAATCACTTCCTTGATCGCGATCGGACAACTGACCATCGCGGAAAGCACTTTCTTCCGGCCTTCCTCAATCCGGGCGGCGATTTCCACCTCGCCCTCCCGGTCCAGCAGATCGTAGGACCCCATTTCCTTGAGATACATCCGGACCGGGTCCACTTCCGGGTAAGAATCTTCAAAGGTAACCGCGGGTTCCGGGGCCGGTTCCGGTTCCACTTCCGCTTCCACCGCGGCTTCAAATACGGCCGGGGCCTTTTCTTCGGGCAGGGCGACTTCCGCGGGTTTGTTCACGATCTTGATATCCATTTCCCCGAACATAGTCATCAAATCATCCAGTTGATCCGGGTTGATCAGCTCTTCCGGGAGATGATCATTGATGTCCTCATAAGTAAGAAATCCCTGGCGCTTGCCTTTCTTGATCATCTCATCCAGCTCTACCAGCTTTTTCTTTCTGGGCATTCTTTTTTCTCCCATCCTCCCCGTACCCTACCCTGCCGGTTCCAGAGATTGCTTTCTTTTGAGCTGGATCATCCGGTTTTTTTCCGCAAGTAAATCCAGAACCAACTGGTTATTCCCTTCTTCTTTGGCGGAACTTAATCGCCGGGTCAGCTCCTGATTCATCTCTTCCTCCATCCGCTTTTCCAGCTCCGCGAGAGCATCTTTCAGGGCTTTAAAGATCTGATCCCCCTGGTAAGGAAATCTCTCACTCATTGCCCGTCCGGCCACGCTCTCCCAGCGGCTGTTGAGTAAAAGATGAAAATAGTCAGCCGGTTCCCCTTTGCCCTTCTGAACAATATCCTGGGAAAGGATGAGTAAATATTGTCCCAGGACGGAATCGGAAATTTTCTCGGAAATTTTATCATCCAGGAGGATCTGAGCCAGAGCCGGGATCGGATGGTTGACCAGGCAGGCGAGAATAAGTTCTTCCGAGCCGAGCCAGTTAAAGGAAACTTTTTTTGTAGGGCCCTGGTCCGCAGTCTCCTTTTCCGGAACCCGCTCGCGAAGAATGGTCCTCTCCAGCCGGCTCAGGCTCACCCCGCTCAGCTCCGAAAGCTTTTTTAAATACATCTCCCGCTCCATTCCCATCGGGATCAGGGCAATGGTCCCGGCCAGCTCCCGAACCCTCTCCCCCTTTTTCACTAAATCCGAGCCGGCTAAAGCGATCCTGGTCTCCAGGTAATAATCCAGGAGTCTGGGCGCGTTCTGGATCAGTTTTTCCAAAACCTCGGCGCCCTGTTTTCTGACCAGGTCATCCGGATCATCACCCTCCGGCATCAGCACCAGATAAGGAAGCAGCCCCGCGGATAAAAAGACCGGCAAAGCCCGGAAGCCGGCTTTTCTCCCCGCCTCATCCGCGTCAAACACCAGGCAAATATTCCTGCTATAACGGCTCGCGATCCGCGCCTGCGCCTCGGTAAAAGCGGTTCCCAGGCTGGCCACCGCTTCTTTAAACCCGAATAGATCCAGGCTGATCCGGTCAAAATACCCTTCCACAATAATTACCCGGTCTTTCTTCCGGATCGCTTCCTTTGCCAGGTCCAGGCCGTAAAGCATCCCGCCCTTTTTATAAATCGGGGTTTCCGGGGAGTTGATATACTTGGGATCGGAATCGTCCAGCACCCGGGCCCCGAACCCGCGCACCCGGGAGAGCAGGTCCCGGATCGGAAAAGTGATCCGGTCCCGGAACCGATCATAATGCCCTTCCCCGCTTTCGCGCGGAACCACCAGCCCGGCTTCCAAAGCCAGCTTGCCGGATAATCCCCTTCCCTCCAGATGTTGAATCAGGTTCTCCCATCCCGCGGGCGCATAGCCCAGGCCGAAGCGCTCCAGGTCCGGCCGGGTAAGACCGCGCTTCTGAAGGTAGTTAAGAGGCTTTTCCCCGGTCGGAGAGAAAAGCTGGCTCTGATAAAATTTCTGCGCAAGCTCATTCACGCGGAAAAGGATAAAGTTCTCATCCTGCTCCTGGGGCTTCTGACCACGCTCTTCCTTGGGAAGTTCCACGCCGGCGCGCCGAGCCATCCTTTCCAGCGCTTCCGGAAAGTTCACCCCCTCCATTTTCATTAAAAAGGTGAAAATATTCCCGCTTTCCCCGCAGCCAAAACAATGAAAAAATCCCTTGGCCTCATTGACATTAAAAGACGGGGTTTTTTCCCGGTGGAAAGGACAGAGGGCTTTCCAGCTCGCCCCGGCCTTTTTCAGAGTCAGATAATCCGCCACCACTTCCCGGATGCTGACCCTGGCCTTGATCTCTTCAATCAACTCCTGGGGAAACTGTCTCATCATTTGGGGACCGCTTCCGCCCTTCTTTCAGAGATATTCTATTTTTAAAAGCCCGGCGATCCGGAATCAGCCCATCTCAGTCAGGACCCTCCCAGCTCAGAAAGCTGACCCTTAACCTCTTCGCTCACCACCTTGCCGTCGGCTCTTCCCAGATATTGGGCTTTGAGCGCGGCCATCACCTTGCCCAGATCCTTGATGCTGCGAGCGCCCAGATCGCTGATCGCCTGCGTCACCATCTGTTTGATCTCCTCCGGCGCGAGCGGTCCGGGCAGGAATTGTTCCACTACTTTTAATTCCTCGCGCTCTTGATTAACCAGATCCGCCCGATTCCCTTTTTCAAAGGCCTCAATGGATTCCAGATGCCTTTTCTTGAGCTTGCTCAAAACTTCTATCTCGTCCGACTCGGTCAGCTCCCGGTTTTTATCAATCTCCGCATACCGGAAAGCGCCGATCATTTCCCGAAACGCATTGACCTGGAATCCCTGCCGGGCTTTCAGCGCGCTCCTGAGCCCCTCTTCCAGCTTTTTCTTCAGCGCCATTCTTTATCCCGTCACTTTTTGATTTTTCCGCATCCGCTTCAGCATCCGCTTCTTCGCGGCCAGCGCCTTCTTCTTCCGCTTTACGCTCGGCTTTTCATAATGCTCCCGCTTTCGGATCTCGGAAAAGACCCCGCCTTTTTCGCATTGCTTTTTAAACCGCCGAAGCACATTTTCAAAAAATTCTCCCTCTTTAACCTTGATTACTGGCACCTGCCGGTTCCACCCCCTTCCGAGGCTGAAAAAAATTAAGAATTATTAAAAATTGAAGATAATCAAAAGTTTTGAATTGTCAAGCACTTTTTTGCATAAGCCGGCAAAAACTATGAAAAAATAGCGGAATTCGGGGCCAGCCCTCGGGATTCCCGGCTTCGCGGCAAAATTAGAAATCAGTCTCCCGGCTGAGCCGGAAAACCAGCGGGAAGATTGAAGGTTTGATGGGAAACCCCGGGGAAAAAAGACCGATCCGGCCGGCCCGGAAGTTCGGCAATAGTATCAATGTTTCACGTGAAACAGGATTAAAGCCCCTTGCTGATTTTCCAGCCCGGCCCGGTTTTTCTCAGTTCCAGCCGTTCCGTATCATTAAATTCCTTTAGTTGTCCCTGAGACCAGGCCTTGAGCCGGAAGCCTTCCACCAGATCGGCCCGGCCGGGAAAAAAGGTGATTTTGGGCGGATCCAGAATCAGCTCAATTTGCTCATAATTCTGAAAGGTCTGATCCATTTCCGCCATCACCCCGGCAAAATCCTTGCCCTTGAAATTATACTCCGGGTCAACCAGCTCCCGGAACAACTCCGGATTTTTCTCCCGAAGCGCCCGGATTCTCTTCTCCAGAACCGCCTTGATCCGCTCTTCTTCCTGTTTCCGGCCCGCCAGAATCTGATAAAGCATACTGCCGGAAACGATCCGCCATCCCGAGGAATCCCGCCTCAGGATCAGCTCCTCCCGGCCTTGATCCTGCCCGGCCTTGCCTTCCGTAATTCTGCTGAAAAGATATTGCTGGCTCACCTTTGCCTGGTCCGAAGAAATTTCCACCTTTTGATCCGAAATCACCAGCTTGGCCGGACCTGGACTATTCAGTTCCTTCCCGATCCTTTCCTGGGTCGGCTCGCCAAATAATAATGAGTCCGGATACCCGGGAGCAAAACAGCCCAGGAATTCTTCCGCCTTCCGATCATTAATGGAAGATTGGTAGCGGTTCATCAGCTCTTGAATCTTCCTGCCCTGGGATGAGCAGGAACCTAAAAGAAGGGGAAAAAGGGATAAAATAAGAGCAAACTCAAGATTTTTTTGAATTTTCAGCTTTTTCATTTAGTTTTTTCAGATATTCCTCGGTTTGTTCCCGATAATCACTCTCCGGATAAATGTTCTTAAATTCGCCAAAAACCCGGATCGCGTCCTGATCTCTGCCCATTTTTTGAAAACAAATCCCCACCCGGAATAAAGCGTAATCCGCTTTGCTGGTATTATTATACTCGCTCCAGGCTCTATGATACCGAAGGCTCGCTGACCAGTATTCCTTCTTTTTATAATAAAAGTCCGCCACCTTGAGCTCCCGCTCCGCCAGTAATTCCTCGCATTTCTTGAGGTAATCCTCGGCGTCTTTTTGATAGCCGGTCTGGGGATAAAGAATTAACAATAATTTAAAGGCCTGCCAGGCGGCCTCGGTTTCGCTCTGGTCGCGAAGCGGTTGTTTCTGCCGCTTCTGGAAATGGCAGAGCCCGATCTGGTAATGAACATATTCCGCTCTCGGGTTCCGGGGATGCCGGACCAAGAAGTCCTGATAAGCCTGAAGCGCAATATCATAATCCTTGGTCTGGTAATAGGCCTCGGCGATATAAAAATCAGCCTCGGCCAGATGCTTGGTAAAGGGATACTCATAAATCAGTTTCTGGAACAGTTCAATACTTCTCTGGTAGTTCCTCCGAAAGTAAAGGAACCGAAGATATTTATCCTCCTTCGCCTTTTCCGCTTGTTCCGGATTGTGCTTTGCCAGCCAGGTCGGTTTCCCCTCAAAATCCGACAGCGCCTCCTGATAAAGGTCCTCTTCCGCCTCAGGCGGTTTTTCCTTTTGCTTGAACAGCCCGAGCAGGCCCTCCCGTTCCCCGCCCTGATAAAAAGGAGACTCGGATTCAGGCTGGCTTTTGAGCCGGGAGACCGGAATCAGAGCCAGAACGAAAATAATAACCAGGATCGCTTTTTTCATTCGCCCCGGCTTTTCTCATCCCGCTCCTGATCGGTCTTGCAATCTATGCACAAAGTCGCAATCGGTCTCGCTTTCAGCCGCTCCAGCTCAATCGGCTCCTCGCACCGCTCGCAGATCCCGAAACTGCCGTCATCTATGCGCTTGAGCGCCTCGTTGATTTTATCAATCAATTTCTGCTGCCGCTCTTTTACCCGGAGATCAAAGTGAAGGTCGGTCTCGGCCGTGGCGCGGTCCGACAGGTCCGGCATCATTTCCGGCTCCTCTGAAAGCTCCTCCACGGCTCCGCTCAGCTTATCCCTCAACTCCTTGAACTGCTGAAGCAAGAGCTTCCGAAAATTCTCCAACTCCTTCTTTCCCAATTTCTGCGTCATCACTAAAACCCCCTTCCGGCAAGGTAGTTTTCTAAAGCTATCATATCTTCGGAAATTTTCAAGTCAGAAAAATCCTGACCCGGGAAAAGACAACAGATCCGCTATCTATTAAATGCGCGAGCGTCCTGTCACGCAAATGCGAGACAGGATCACGCAAATGCGAGCCAGGATCACGCAAATGCGAGCCAGGATCAGGCGCGATTCCCTAAAAGGAAAATTTTTTTGCTTGACAATTTCTTCCTCAGCGGCTATCTTATATTTAGACTATTTGACTGATTTAGTCGGAAAGCAGGAGGAGAGGTAAATGGCCCGAAAGAAGGAAGAGGGATTAAAGGAAAGTATTCTGGAGAGTGCGCGGGGACTGTTTGCGCAATTCGGCCCGAAGAAGACCACGGTGGATGAGATTGCCTTGGCGGCCGGGGTTGGGAAGGGGACGGTTTATTATTATTTTGAGGACAAGGAGGACATTTTTTTGGAGGTGATCCGGGAGGAGATGAATGAGCTTTTCCAGAGGATCAACCGTGCGATCGGCGAGTATGAAAATCCGGCGCTGAAATTGCAGGCGCTGTTTGTGGAGCGGATTCAGGGCCTGGCCGAGCTGTTAAATCTGCGCTGGCTCAAGTTTTATTCCGAGAGCATCAGATGGGAGAGCCTGGAGCGGGAGGAACGGAGGGTCTCTCGCAAGGAGCAGGAGCTGGTGGCTGATATTCTGGAGGAAGGGAAGGCCAAGGGATTATTTGCGTTTGAAGACGCGAAGAAGATTTCCCGGAATTTAATCAATATGGTGTCGGCGCTGGACCGAACTTTTTCCCAGGACATCAGTTTGAAGGAGATGAAAAAGAAAATTGAGGATGTGCTCGGGATCATCATCGAGGGACTACGCACCCGGGAGCTGGAGCCGGAAGGAAAAACCAACTAAAAGGGAATTATTTGCAACGATTCGTTAAGGGGCGGGAATGAAAGATCAACCGTTTGGCCTGATCATAAATCCTTATGCCCGAGGCGTGCATAAGAGATACTTCCTTGCTCATCGCAAATTCTGGGAGGCTCTGCTCCGGCCCGGTCAATACCAACTGCCGGAGGGGGTGGAAAACACCGGCCCGGCCCTGGAAAAACTTTTGAAACCAGGGATAGATGTCCTCGGCATCCTGGGCGGGGACGGAACCGTCAATGCTGTTCTGAACGAGCTGCTCAAGCTCAAGCCGGAAAAATTTCCCGCGATTCTGCCCTTCCGGGGCGGAACCATCAACGCGATCTGCAACAATATCGGCACCAAGGATCCGCCGGAGGAAACCTTGAAAAAGATGATCGGGATTTCCCGGCCCCATCCCACCCAGTTCTTTAAATATCTGATCCGGATCACTGAATATGAAAATGAGCAGGCGAGCCTGCGTTACGGCTTTACCTTTGCCAACGGCGTGTTCCCGAAAATTTTCCAGGATTATTACCGCTATAAAAATCCCGGGTTCGGCGCCGCGCTCCGGTTGACCCTGAAAATCTTTTTGTCCAGCCCGTTCCGTCCCAGCTATATCAGGAATTTGCTTTCCCCGGTGGAGATGAAGATCGCGGGCCGGGCCGGGAAGATTATGGAGGGAAAGATTCGGGTGCTGGCGGTGAGCACGCTGGAAAGCCCGACCTTGTGGTGGAAACCGTTTGGAGCGGAGCTGAACGGAAGGCCGCAGTTCCATTACCTGGCCAATGCCATGACCAACCCGGAAGTGATCCTGAATATGTTTGACCTGTTCATCGGCCGGAGCAATCACGCGCGTCATTTAGTCTCGGACACGGATGAGCTCAAGGTGGAATGCGATACCGGCTATGTGCTGGACGGAGAGCTGTGCAGTGTGGGAAAAAAGCTGGAGATCAAGATTGAAGTCGGACCCATGCTCAGATTTATTTCTTTATAAAAATCGGGGAGCGGGAAATTGGCCGGCAAAGAGATAAAACCAAAACTGAGCAATCTGATCCGGGACTCGTTCAGCCGGTATCCGGCTGACGAGGAAATAGAGTTGTTCCAAACCTGGTTAAAAAATCGCTACCGGGAAAATCTCCGGGCCGTGATCTTCTTCGGCTCCTGTTTATCAGAGAAAAGCAGATCCGAGACCAGCTTCAAGGATTTTATCATTGTGGTGGATAAATACCGAAAAACGAGTTGGAATCCGGCGCAATGGCTGAGCCACTGGATGCTTCCGCCCGACCTGTTTCATCTCAGCCTGGAAAAAGACGGCAAGAAGCACGAGTGCAAATATTACCTGATCTCTTTGAAACAACTCCAGGACGCAACCGGAGAAAACGCCAAGGACCTTTATCTGATGGGCCGGCTCTCCAAGCGAATTGCCATCATCTATCAGCGGGATCCGGAAAGTCTTGAGCTGATCGCGCAGGCGCAGACGCAAGCGATCCAAAGGGCTTCCGAGCTTTCCCTCGCGTTCCTGGACCGGTTCACCCTGGAGGGATTCATCCAGGCGGTGATGAAGCTGAGCTACCTGGCCGAGACCCGGCTGGAGGATGACCGGAAGGTGGAGTCGCTCTATCAGGCGCATCTGGAATTTTATCAGAATTTATACCGGCTGATCCTGGACGATCTTCTGGAGAAAAAACTGATTGAAAAAATCGGCGAGCGCGAATTCAAAGTGATCTCCGAAAAAATTCCGCTCCAAAAAGATGATTTAGACCGGTTCCTGATCAAAAGCAGAAAAAGATTCAAGGCCAGATGGCCCAAGATGATCCTCACCGTGGACAACTGGCTGGAACAACTGCTGGGGAAATTGGAGCGCACCTACGGGATCAAGATTGAAATCCCGGCCTGGGAGCGGCCGATCATATTGATCACGGGCTGGCGGCATTATTTCCGGCTCAAGCGCGAGGGAAAAATCCGCGAGCATAAAGCCGAAAGATAAATTTTTATGATCACGACCTGAAAAATCGGCTCTTGGGTTGCGGCCCCGGGGCAAAGGCACAATCCGAGAGCATCAGAAATCGCAGCTTACCTGGTAAACCGGGAACAAGTAATCGGCGCCGAAATCCGTCCCTGCCGATTGCGCCCGCCCCAAGGATTTGCTATAAAGTTCGCCGGGAGGATTTAATGGCGGGCAAGAAAGTTTTTATTACCGGGGTTTCCGGCTATCTCGGCACCCGGCTCTGCCTGGAGCTGGACCGGCTCGGCTGGTGCGAAAAGATTTTCGGGATGGACCTGATCAAACCGCTTTACAAGTATGACAAGCTGGAATTCAGGAAGATGGACATCAACGATCCGGCGCTGGTGGAATGGGCGCGGGAAATCAAGCCGGACATTCTGGTCCACCTCGCCTATATCCTGGAACAGCTTCATAACCTTGAGAAGATGCGCCGGATCAATTATGACGGCTCCCTTAACGCGCTCCAGGCCGCGGCCCGGGCGGAAACTCCTCAGCTTTTATTCGCGAGCTCCGGCACTGCTTACGGCGCCCGGCCGGATAATCCGGTTGAGCTCAAGGAGAGCGATCCCCTGAAGCCGAACCCGGGATTTTTTTACGCCGTGGACAAGGCCCGGATGGAAACCGCCTTGCAGGAGTTCAGCCGAGAGCGGCCACAGACCATAGTCAGCGTCATCCGGCCGTGCGTGGTCTATGGCCCGAATGTCAACAACTACCTGTCCGACCTGCTGGATATGCCGATCCTGACCGGGTTCCGAGGCTTAAACCCCAGACTCCAGTTCGTTCACGAAGACGATGTCGCCCGGGCGATCATTTTCATCCTGGAGAAAAATGCGCCGGGATTTTTTAATATCGCCCCGCCTGATACCACCAGTCTGGAGGAAATGTTCCAGCGTGCACGCAAATTAAGCGTGATGCTCCCCAACCCCCTGATGAACCTGCTGGTCAGCGTCTTCTGGCATTCCCGCATCCCACTGTTCAGGATCTCGCCGGCTTTCCTGGACTACCTCCGATATCCCTGGGTGATGAACAGCTCGCGCCTGACCGGCCTGGGATTTCAATACCGATATTCCACCAACGAGACCATTGAAATCATGCTCCGGGTGAAAGAGTTGATGGACTAGCAAGTGGGTTCAGGTCTTACTTATTAACTTGATAATTCCGGAGAAATCGCGGCTGAAGCCGCTCGCACATTAAGAAATCACTACCAAAGGCGTTCTTAAGGCCGGGGGGAAGAAAAATGAAAAAAAGAATGGTGTGGGCAATTGTAATGATCGCGTTTTTGGCGCCGGTAATGCTCAGAGCCGGGATACCGGCCGGGGATTTGCTCGCCGGGGTGAGGGCAGGGGAGGACGGCAAGATTGATGTGCTCACCATATTTCCGCACCCGGACGATGAGATGTATTGCGACGGAACCTTGCTCAAGCTGAAAACCGACCCGCGGGTGAGGGTGCATCTGCTGGTGATGACTTTGGGGGATTTATCTCCGGCCAAGGACACCCTGGGGATCACTCCTGAGAAGATGGCCGCAATCCGGATCCAGGAGATGCAAAAGGTCGCCGCGGTCTTGCCGGCCGAAGAGGTCATCCAGTGGGACATTCACGACCAGGGCCTGCCTCAAGTTCCGGAAAACGAGCTGGCTCAAAAAATTCTGGAGGTCATCAATCAGACCGGCGCGGAAGTGATCATCGGATATGGTCCGGAAGGAATCACCGGCCATCCGGATCATCTTGCCGGGTACCAGGCGACTGAAATGGCATTCCCTAAAAGTCAGGCGCAAAAACTTTTTTATGTCAATGTGCCCAAGGCCCTTTACCCGATCTACCGATCTTACAGCCATACCAATCCTCTGCCCGCGACCATCAGGGTTGATGTCCGCGACTTCAAAAAAATGAAACTGCTCGCCATTGACGAACACGGCTCCCAGAAATTCTTTATCGGGAAAATTGAGAGACTGGAAATGAGTTTGATTTTCAATTATGAATATTTCACCCTGGGGAAAAATATGTGAAAGGCGCAAGCTTTACGGCGCATAGGATGCGGTTTCCAGGGTTTCTTGGTTTCTCGGTTTCCAGGGTTGAATACCCGAAACGAAAGAGGGGCTTTTTTCATCCATCGGCTGGATTTTGCAAAATTGACAAAGAAGCGCCGGCGGAGATAGAATTCATTTTGCCGGACAAGGCGAATAGTGGGATAATATACCAAAGATTGTAAGATGGGCGGGAAGGGAAAAATTTTAAGCAAATACAACTCAGTTGACGATCATAAACCTGCCGCCATTGATCTTTTTTGCGGATGCGGCGGATTGACAACCGGTTTGAAAAAGGCCGGGTTCCGGGTTATAGGCGCAATTGATATTGATCCTTTATCCGTTGCGACTTATAAGGCTAATCATCCTGAAGTCAATACTTGGGAAGCGGATATCCGCGATCTTGATCCTTTGGAATTGATTGATGGGTTAGGTTTAAAGAAAAAAGGACTTGATCTGATCGCGGGATGCCCGCCCTGCCAGGGCTTTTCTTCAATGAGAACATTAAACGGAGCCTTGAAGATTAAGGACCCGAGAAACGACCTGATTTTTGAATTCCTGCGGTTCATAGAAGCCCTGCGGCCTCGCGCCGTGATGATGGAAAATGTGCCGGGGCTGATGGCCGACATCCGATTCAAGACTTTTTGCGGAAAATTGGGGGAAATGGGATACATCGGCGAATGGCGGATTCTCAATGCCGCGGATTACGGTGTGCCGCAGCGCAGGAGGCGGCTTATTTATTTGGCGGGATTGGGGTTCAAGATTCCACTCGCTGAGCCGGCTGCGCGAGGCGGAAAAGCTCCAGCTCAAGTTTCTTCGTTTGGCGAGCCGTGCCGCGACCCTGGAGGATGTGTTTGATGTGTTTATGGTATTGACCGGAGGGAAATTGCGCGATGGCTGACAAACCCCGGCATCCGCTCCTGGAGCTGACCATTGCCCGGATCAAGGAGACCATCCGCGAGCCTGAGGCCATGTTCTGGATTTTCGTGTTCCCGGTCCTGCTCGCGATCGGCTTGGGAATCGCCTTCCGGGACCGGCCTCCGGAGAAACCTATGGAGCTTCCCAGCGCGGCGGCTCGGTAATGAGTCATATCCGATTATCCACCGCCTTCTCCCTCGGACCCCTGATCCCCAAAGGAAACGCGGACCTCATCGTCGGATTTGAGCCCCTGGAGACCCTGAGGGTCCTGCTGGAATACGGCAAAGACGAGACTAGGGTGGTCTTCAACCCCAGACCCAACTATCCCATCTCCGTCCTCTCTGGAGACGCCAAATATCCCGACCTCAACCTGATCTTTGACCAGATCAAAAACCTCGCGGCCCAGTCAGTGGTAATTCCTGCCACCGAACTCGCCAAAGCCGCGGGAAACCATCTGGCCCAGAACCTGGTCATGGTCGGAGCGCTCGCCGCCAGCCATTGGCTCGACCTTTCTCTCGACCTCTTCCACCAGGCCGTCTCCGCCCTCTTCGACGATCCCAAAAAGCGCGAACTAAACCTGAGATCTTTTGACGGGGGAATTAAAGGCTTCCAGCAGGCCGCAACGACTTGATCTAATCGAATTCTGCGAGCGCCACCGAGCACAGCCATAACTATAACCTAAATCTTCCTACTTAAGGGAATAAAAACAGTTAATTAGTATAATCTATAAGTTTGTGTGCTAAGTTAAAATTATATATCTATTTGATTTTATTGATCTATCTTTATTGGTGATAGTTGACAGATATTATTTTGATTTACATTTCATTTTTTACTTGACAAACAGATATTTGATGGCTATACTCCTTTTAAGGTTTTATGAAAGGAGAAGCTCAAATGCTAGAAAAGCCATCCGAAATCGATTCGAGATTCAATGAGGAGCACCTGACGCTCCTGGGAAAGCTGGTACGGGATGTGCGCAATGATGCAATCGACAATGTCTTCGATCCCACAAAAGGGGATGGGCGGTGGGGCATTGGATCTCTCATCTATAATAGAACGATAAACAAGATAGAAGAATCATGCAAGAATTGGCCTTGGCTTCGAGTTCAGCGCCATAACTTATATTGCCTTATTTTCGTTGATGGCATTCCCCTCAATCTCTCATAATTCATGATCGAGAATGGAAAAATATTCAATTATTCCTTTTTGATTCATACGATAAATTTTGGAGAATCTTTGCCGATATCGACAATGAACTCAAAACTTTGAGAATTACAATCGCCCAATTTGAGATGTCAGAAGACAACCCATGTTGCTATAAGTGGGAAATTCCTATTAATGAAAGCGAACCCGTCATCGCGGCTGTTGTTGAAAAGGTTCCGGAGCCTGTTCCTCAGGAAAAGCCGGTTGTTTCTATAAAAGAGCAAGGCCTCAAGAGGGAGCAAAATGGGACTAAGCGCAAATAATTTTATAGGCTCTTCTTTGAGATTAGCTCGCCTTTTCAATGGGCTTACACTCCAGGAATTGGGGGAGAAGGTTGTTACCTCAAGGCAATATATCCAAAGATTAGAAATGGAAAAGGACATCAATCCTACCCAGAATCTCGTCAGGGCGCTTGCCGAGGTCCTAAAAGTTGAACCCAGTTTTTTTTATGCGCAGGTTGCAGAGTTTCCAGAGGAACTATTTCACTTCCGAAAAAGGCAAACTACTCCGTTACACATCAAGAATCAGGCTAGGGCTTTAGCAACTATTTTTTCATTGATAATTTCATACCTAGAGTCCAATATCAATTTCCCCGATATAAATTTTGACAATTCGACAGTCAATGATGATGACAATGAAATTGAATGCATTGCTCAAAAATATAGACACCATTGGAAATTAACTGCCGATGCACCGATAGCAAATATGGTTAGAGTCTCTGAAAATAATGGTGTCATTGTAACAGCTTTTGGAGATATTAGCGAAAAGATAGACGCATTTTCCTATTGGCACATGAGAGGCATTATCGTTAGAAATACGGCCAAAGAAAGTCCATCTCGTGCCAGATTTGATATAGCCCACGAATTGGGCCATCTGATAATGCATCAAGGCATAGAGCCAACTGATGAGCGCTTTGAAGATCAAGCCAATCAGTTTGCCAGTGCATTCCTTTTTCCAAGGCACTCATTTATTTCAGAGTATCCGCGTGGAGTACCAATAAGGTGGCAACAATTAATTGCGCTCAAGTTGAGATGGGGAGTCAGTCTTCAGGCTATTATTAGAAGGGCATTTGATCTTAGAATAATAAGTGCAGTTGAATACCGCAATGCTTTCGTCCATATAGGCAAGCAGGGATGGAAGACAAATGAACCATCAGATGATAAAATTCCGATAGAGTATCCCGAACTTTTGCAAGAGGCTTTTACGCTTTTACTATCCAAGGGGATCCATCCAAAAGATATAGCGAAAAGCCTTAACATTTGCCTGGACATAATTAATAAATTTGGATTTGATTTCATCCCGGATGATTCCAATGATGGAAACTTAAATCTTGTTCATTTTCCGATTCCGAAGAGATAAACGCTAATAGGAACACTAATAGTAAAAGGAGAATGTTGTGGCTAAGGGCAAGAGTTGGACAAGAGAAGAACTTTACCTGGCCATGAATCTTTATTGCAAGATCCCGTTTGGAAGCCTTCATCATACCAATCTCCTGATTGAGGCAGCGGCCCAAAAGTTGGGGCGAACTCCGAGCAGCGTTTCCATGAAGCTCTGCAATTTTGCCTCGTTTGACCCAAGACTTAAGGCAAGAGGCATAAGGGGGCTGACCGCGGCAAGCAGGTTGGACAAAGAGATTTGGGACGAATTCAACCGGAATTGGAATGAAGCCGGTACCAGGAGCGAGGAAATCTTCAGAAAACTGCTCGGGCAAGAGCTTGATTGGCAAAACGGAATCAAGATTGGGAGGCAAATTCCAAAAGGGAGGCCTATCCTAAAATCTCCGCCGACCGTTACCGAAAAAGAAAGCTCGATTAAAGTGAGGATTGGGCAAGATTTTTTTCGCGCCACGGTGCTTTCGTCGTATGGAAGCCGATGTTGCATCAGCGGGAATCCAGTTCCCGAACTGCTGATTGCAAGCCACATCCTTCCTTGGAGCGCCCATCCCGAAGAGCGGTTAAACCCGAGGAACGGCTTGTGTTTGTCTTGCCTTCACGATGCCGCATTTGATCGAGGCTTGATCGGATTCGATGAAGAGCGCAGATTGATCCTAAGCAAATATTTGGAGGACTATTTGTCGGAAAAATCTATCGAGCAAAACTTTCATGCCTACCAAGGCCAGCGGATGCGCTTTCCGGAGAAATTTCTGCCTGACCAAAGATTTCTTCAAACCCATCGCAAGGATATTTTTCGGGCATAGAAAAACTAAAGGGGACCCTGTACCATTTTTCTATCGGGATTTGCAGTTGGGATTTCGTATTTTGGGCATCAAACTGGTCCCTGACCACCGACCCCTGCCCACTTTTTCCCCGCTCATATCCAGAGGACCCTTATCTCATCCTCCACCGCCTTGAATTCCTTATCTCCGGTGATGAGGTCGGCCTTGTTGATTTTGGCCAGGGATTGCTTCACCTGGTTTTTTCGGGCCGGAACCCGATTTTTTTGGGCGGGCTGGCGGGAGGAGCCATCAATTGTTTCATCAACTTGACAATCTCGAGGATTTGGCGGTCATGGGTGGTAAGTTTGCGCTCCAGTTCCGCCACCTTGACGGCCAGTTCCTTGTGGGTGGCCAGGAATTGCCGGATCCGGACAAACGCCCGCACCACATACACGCTCATTTCCTCCGCGATCTCGGAATTGAGCACATTGGCGGCCATGATCGCGCCGTGCACTGTGACGGATCATTGCGCTTGAGCTTTTTATCTGTGTGTCTTAAGATTAGCGGGGATGAAGAAGGCGGACTCATCTCCTCGAAAGTGGCTGAGCCTTGGCCCTTGGCGCCTTGCCCGCCATTAGATAAGCGTCCACCATCGCGTAAATCCAGGCCGCGGCGATCAAGATCAGCACCCACCAGTTTTGCGCCCAGACCTGATGGTGGAGATGGGCAATCAGCTTCGGGTCAAGGTTGAGCGCAGCGATGTCCTCCGCGCCGGCCGGCAGGATGGTGTGATAGGTCAGCAAAAAGATCCTGACCAGGAGCCAGATCAACAAAAGCGTTATTGAAACGATCAAGGCCGCGGCCTTGCCGCTCTGTTTATTATAAATCTGTCCCAGGCCGGGATAGGCCAGCCCACTCAGGAGCGCGGCTTTGGTTCTTGGCTTCATCGTTTGCTCTTCCGTTAGAAAGCGCCGGGAAGACCGCTCTTATCCTGATAAATAATTTCCGGAAAAGCAAATCGGCTTGCGGATTGACAATTGGGTTTTTAAGTGGTATCTAAATTAGCTGAGCAAAAATGAAGTTTAAAAGGGTTCTGATGGTTCTGGGGTTGCTATTCGCTCTTCCGGTCTTGGGGGCGGAGCTTCGGTTGAGCCTGCGCCAGGCGATAGAGTTGGCTCTGATCAATAATCCGGAGTTGCGCAGTCAGCGGCTGGACCTGGAGATAGCCAGAAGCGGGGTTGACCAGGTCAAGAGTAATTACGATCCTTATGTTCAAGTCCAGTCCAATTTTTCCCATTCGGAACAGCCCACCAGCCAGCCGGCGTTCGGCACCGAGAACGAGAGTATGAGCATTAATCTTACCACCGGCTCAATGATTCCTTCGGGCGGAAATGTCTCGGTGAACTTTCAGAACTCGCAGCAGAAGTCCAATTCTTCTTTTACGACCTTGAACCCGAGCTATAATGTCAGCCTGGGCTTGAATTTTTCCCAGCCGATTTTGAAAGGCGGCTTAATGGACTGGCGCAAGGACGAGATCAAGAAGAAGATGAATGATTATGAGCAGTCGGAGATCAATCTTAAGTCCAAGGCGCTGGAAATAGCCTCGCGGGTTGAGGACGCTTATTGGTCGCTGGTTCGGGCGAGAAGGGAGTATGAGATTAATCAGAGGAGTCTGGAGAGAGCCGAGTCCATGCTCAAGCTGACCGAGGCGCAGGTTCGGGCCGGGCTGAATCCGCAGGTGGCTTTGCTTCAGAGCCAGTCCAACCTGGAGAGCGTGCGGGCGAGCCTGCTCCGGGGAGAGGCGTCGCTGAGACAGGCGGAGAACAATCTGAAGCAGCTTTTGTATTTCCAGACCGAGGAGGAATTGCTGGAGACCAAAATTATTCCGATGGATCAGCCGAGCATAGATCAATACCAATTTGAGCGCGGGAAATTCGTGGAGACCGCAATGCTGAAGAACTACACGGTGGAGCGGCTCTATTTGAATCTGGACAGTATGGAGATTTCCAATCGTCAGACCCGGAATCAGCTTTTTCCGCAGTTGGATTTTAACAGCGGATTCAGCCTCGCCGGCCTGGCGGGAGATTCGGATCCGAGCACTCAATTAGTTCAGACCGGCTTTGTGATTCCGAATCCATATCCGACCCCGGAGCCGTATATGCTGGAATATAGCACGATGACGCAACCGGAGAGCGATCAGGAAGGGGATTATTTTGATGCGGCGAACGGGTTGCTGGAAGGGAACAATCTCAGTTATCAGATCGGATTGACTTTGAAGGTTCCGATCGGGAATCGTTCTGCGAAAAGCCAGGTGCGGATGGCGGATTATAATCTCCAGAAAACAGAGCTGGAGCTGGCTCGTCAGCGCCGGATGATCAGGTTTAATCTGGACAGCCTGATGGCGGATTTTGACTCCGCGTATAAGGCCTGGGAGGCGAGCAAGCTGGCCCGGGAGCTGGCGGAGAAGAGCTACCAGATTGAGAAGCGCAAGTATGAGCTGGGGATGAGCACCCAGTATCAGCTTCTGGATCAGGAACAGCAGTTAAAAGAAGCGGAGAAGAATGAAATTTCCGCGTTGATTGAATATAATAAGGCGATCGGGAAAATCAAGCGGGCCGAGCAGGGGTATCTGGAGGGAGGAGGAATTTCAGGAATCAGTATTCCGGGAGCGGGGATTTCCAGCATCTCCACCGCCGGGCTCAGTTCTATGAAAGGGATGTCCCTCAGCTCGGGGATGTTGCCGAGCGGAGTTGATTTGAATATGCTGAAAAGCTTGGGGATAAATATACCATGAGCCGGTTGAGAAAAAATCTCTGGAGCGCCTTGGTCTTGAGCCTGTTGGCTTTTTCCTGCGAAAAGAACCAAGCGCCGGAAGAGCCGATTGACATCCACGGGCTCTGGGATCTGACCATTTTCCAGGCCGATCCCAATTTGAGCAATTATTTAATTGAAGTAATCGTGGCCGGCGGGACCGGAGTGGCTCAGATTATGGTTTATAACAATCTGGGAGACAAATCCGGGCCGGATTTGGTGAATGCGGATCAGCCGATTGCGCTGGGCAGTTGCGGGGTTCAGGTGATCTTTTCGGACACCACCAGCGGGGCTTTGAACTTGAATCTCGGGGATCGCTGGAACATTACGGTGGCGGACGGGATCGCTTATGAGCCGGAAGCGGATCCGGACAATCAATCGGTGGCGAAATTGACGGTTCAAGGAACTTATACCTGCCTGAAGCCGGCTTGTGATACCGGGCTTTATCAGACCATGGTTCCGCTGGCTTATGATGTGAAAGTCGGGAGCGGGCTCCAGGAATATGAGCTGTCCCAGTTCAAGGTCAACCAGACCGACGCTAATTTTACAGGGTCGGTGACGGAAGAGAATGTTCTTTCCCTTTATCTGGTCGGGCATCAGAAAAAGGAAGAGATTCAGCTTTGTTACAAACGAAAACTCCACGCCGAGCAGGGGACAAATTATTTCCGGGTGCGGCTGGTGGACACGCACCGGTATCTGCGACTGGATAATAAATCAGGAGATCGTTTTTCCAGTCCGGAGGAAACGGTCTGCCACAGCTTCAAGCCGCAGGCCAAGGAAGTCCGAATTGATTTCATCTTCTCGCTGGCCAATTTTAATAGCGTCGCCTGGCTGGACCAGGTCCGGGAGAAGATCAATGGAACTACGGTCTTCAGCTATGACTTTGAGAGCGGGTCCCTGGACAACGATTTAGGGCCGGGCAAAATGCGCTGGCAACTCCGGTCTCCGGGCTATCAGCAGGGATCAGCTTTGGTCAGCAACATCAGGCCGTTGGAAGGGAATTTCAGTTTCCGGGCCATGGGAGGAAGGAATCTTCCGCTTACCGGATCGGTTCTGGAGCAGGCCAGCACCGAGATCGCAAGTTTGCTCGGCCAGGTGCCGGGGATGGATATTTCCGGAGTGCTGTTTGAAATCTATGAAAATTATCGGGGCGGTTATTATTCATCTCTTTCCGGCGCTCTCCAGGCCGAGGAGGCCATTTTGGGGACTTTTACCGGTGAGAAGGAAGGCTGTCGGGATCAGGGTCAGTTCATTGTGGCCATCAACCAGAGTAAGATCTATCCGGTTAATGGCGTCTGGACTATGAGCATAGAAGGACAGGCGCAGAATTGCAAGGGGGTCGGCAACTTCAGAGAAGAGTTCGTGCCTTTCCGTCCGGTTCAGAAGGCGGACCGGTTTTATACCGAACAGAACCGGCCGGTTCTGGATCGGTATGCGAACCCGTATCAGCTGAATGGCCGGGTGGTGGGAACCGCGCTTTATTTTGTTCTGGAGGATTGGGATGAACTGGATTACCGCAACGCCCTTTTCTCCGGCATCATCAATACCAGTCCCCAGCAAGGCGATTCCAATACCCCGGCGGAACCCAATGTCGCCGGTACTTTTAACGGCTGGCTGGGATTTAAAAAGGATCGCAAGTGTCAGGCGAACGGAACTTTTCAGGTGGTTTTTCCGCAAGCGCAATGAACCAAAGGGGTAGGAAAATGAAGAGGACTCTGATCGGCCTGTTAATGCTTTCCCTGATTCTCGGCTTTTCCTGCGAAGAAAAGGGCGCGGGAGGAAGCGGTGGAATTTTTTCCTCCGCCGCGGGCGGGAGCACCGAGACCCAGACCTGGAACCTTTTGCTCAACCCGATCCTGGGTCTGGAAAAATATTATGTCAAAGTGGAAATCGGGGGCGGTTCCGGCTCCGCGGTAATTTCCGCCCGGCTGGTCTCCGGCGGGGCTGAGACCGCGCTGGGAAATTTCACGGTCTATGACGGCCTGGATCTTTCCCTTGCGGAAAGCGGGCCGGTGATCAGGTTCAGCAACTCCGGCGGGTTCAACCTGGTCGCGCCGGACCAATGGGTGATTATGCTGGACTCCGGTCAACTGGTGGGAATTTTTCCCACCGGATTCAATACCAGCACGGTGGCGCTTTCCCTCACCTCGGCGCCGACCCTGGTCAAATGCAAATACGGGCTGTTCAACGGGTTTCCCAACTTCATCATCTCAATGGGCGGAGCCACCCAGCAGGCCTCCGCAATCGGGATGCAGGTTCAAGCAACTGACTTTGGAGCAGACGGGGACATCCCGGAAACTTCTATGCTGACCTTTGCCACCGCCTATCCGCTGGTGCCCGGCTCCAGCAAGGTGGTCAGCCACGGCGACTCGGTGACCATCAGCTACACCCGCAAGGTGATTTCCGACGGACAGGGCGGGGATTATTTCGCAATGGTGGTGATCAATAACCGAACCATCCAGACCCTGGACGGCGTCCAGGCCGAAAGCGCCGGCAAGACCCGGGTGAGCCAGACCTTTACCGCCAACGGAGATTTCTTCGGAGTCCAGATCTTATTCGGCCTGAGCGGAAAGAAGGATTCCATTAAGATTGATGATTTCCAGGTCAAGATCAACAAAAAACTGGTGTTCAGCGAGAATTTTGAAGGCCCGGCCTTGAAAAACGGCCTGCCCAATTATCTCTGGCAAACCGCCCAGCCGGTTACAATGCTGGGCTCGGCCAATATCTGCCCGCATCAAGCCCTTTCCGGCAACAAAAGCTTTTGCGCCAAAGGCGGCCGCAGTTTCATCCTTTACGGACAGGGCGCCAGTACGGGCATGGAATTCACCTTCTCGGACGGAAATGTGGCCCGGAGCTACTTCGTCGGATCCTTTATGGGAATGATCTCCGACTCGGTGATGCTCGGCACTTATTCGGGAAGGAACTATGATCAATCCTGCCAGGAACAAGGAGGGTTCATCAACCTGATCAACACCACCCAGACCGATGACCTGGCGGGAACCTGGGATTTGAATATCAACGCCCAGCTCAAACACTGCGATAATCCCGCGGACAGCGGCGACATTATCATCAAGGTCCAGAATATTCCGGTCTCGCAGGCGGGTTCCCTTTACGGCGGAGTCCTGCTATCCCCCGATGTCCCGGATACCCAGGGCAATACCGTCAGCGCCTCCGGAATCATCAACGGACAGTCCCTGATCTATAGCATCGCCACCAAGGTGCCCGCCACCAGGTTTTATCGGTTAAGCCTGAACGGGGTCTCGGGCGCTAAGCCGATCACCGGCCAGGTGATGGGATGGAGCGCGAGCAATCCAATGATGCTGTTCCAGACCTGCGATCTGGAAGGAACTTTTAGTTTATCTATTTCCAAATAACGATCTCAGGAAAGAATGCGCCAGGGTTTCTTTCCATCAGCTTCTTTGAAAGGAGAGTTGGTCATTGAACCGAAAAGTTCTCGCCGGCTTGATCGCATTATTAGCGCTGGGAGTCCTGATTATCGCCGGCTATTTCGCCCTGCCCTATTTTAAAACCGGCAGGATTTCCAAACTGGAGAAAAAAGCCGAGTCCCTGATTGCCGCCGGAGATTTGATTGACGCGGAAATCCTGATCCGCAAGGCCCTGGACCTGGATCCCGAAAATCCCGACCTTCATTTCAAGCTCGCCCAAATCCTGGAGAAGGAAGGCGTGCTGGATCAAGCCCGGGAGCATTACCTTCTGGCGAGCAAGGCTGGCAAGAGCCCGGACCCGGGATACCTTGCCGGGATAATGACCTACAAATTGGGCAAGCCGGAGGAGGCGGAAAAAGTCTTCACGGAAAATCTGAGAACCTGGCCGGAGGATATCCCCACCCTGTATCAACTGGGCTGGCTCCTGGCCCGCAAGGGAAACTGTCTGGATGCCATTGGATACTTTGAAAAAATCGTCGCGATCAAGCCCTTGGAGGCCGAGGCGTATAACAATCTCGGCTTTTGCTTATACACCCTGGACCAGCCGGAAAAAGCCAAAAAAATGCTCCAGCGCGCCCTGGAAATCAACCCCAACCTGGAATCCGCCAAAAAAAGCCTTCAAACCATAGAAGCCGACCTGGCCGAAAAAACCCTCCCCGGCGCCACCGCGGAACCCTGTCCGAATTGCAAATAGCGCAGTGTACGGGCGGACCCGTGTGTCCGCCCTGGACCCGTGTGTCCGCCCTGGACCCGTGTGTCCGCCCTGGACCCGTGTGTCCGCCCTGAACCCGTGTGTCCGCCCTTCAAATCAATTTCCACCGCATCCTCCGCCGCCGACAGACAGCCCGAGCCAGAAGGGGCTATGGAGGACTTGAAGGACGCAGAGAATTCAATTTCTTTTTCCCCTCTCCCCGCCGTGGGAGAGGGCAAGGGTGAGGGGGATTATTCAAATAAAATTCATCCACAGAATAACGGTAGAGTAGGGAGGGGCAGTCGCCCCTCCCCCTCGACAAACCGGACAGGCGGATTTCCCGCATCCGGCTTTCCTGAAGACTCTCGCCTCGAGCTTGCATCGGCCCCAAGCCGACTTGGCTCTTC